>OKRY01000670.1_pt1 | contig 27792 bp, 19 predicted proteins | sample 1601121 | NCBI WGS metagenome assembly OKRY01 (sample SAMEA3541546, study PRJEB24748) | human gut metagenome | biome: human gut; feature: human-associated habitat; material: faeces | place: China | collected 2012
GCTCATCCATAACGGTACCCGACGGCGATGGCCAACATCTGCTCGAGCAGCAGCGGCCACATCAGCGTGACAAGCTGGCGGTTTGTAAATAATACATTCTTGTTTCCCGGCAGGGAAACGGAATTGTCAGCCATGGACTTTTCTCCTTTTTTATCCTTTGCGGGCTGTATCATATGCCTTTTTGCCTGCTTTGTCAACTTTGTCAAACAATTGTCAGGTAAGGGCAGATCGCTTCACGCCATGCGTGCAGCAGCATCTCCTTCGTCCAGCGCGCGTTCGCGGGCGAAGTGGAGGGCAGCTTGACCGCCTCGCGCCCCGTCATCGCGCGGCAATACTGATTGTAGCTTTCATACGACGCGCCGCCGTTGCAGAAAATCGCCCGAATGTCCGCCGCATCCAGGATCACGCGCAGATCGTTCGGCACAACATTTGTGATACTCGCGTCCGATGAGCCCACGATCTCGCACGAGCCGATGGTATCCCACATGGCAACGCCATGGCGCAGGGCGAGGGACCTTTTCTCTTCCACCGTCCCCGGTGTCTCCTCGCCGAAGATCGCCGCGAGCGTCGGCCAGAAGCGATTCTGAGGGTGCGCATAGAAAAACGCCGCCTGCCGCGACTTGACCGACGGGAACGAGCCCAAAATGAGCACGCGCGCGTTTTTGTCGTACAGCGGCGGAATATTGTGGATCTCCCTGCTTTTTTCCATTCTCTCTCCCCCTTTTGCGATATGGTATCACATTTCCCGCTCGGGTGCCAGCGCCGTCCGCCGTTTTCCTTACATTCCGCCGCAGACACCCACTTTCTTTTTTCGCCGGAGCATGATATGATAGAGAAAACAGCAATTCTCCCGCTCAGAAAGAAGGTTTTTATGAAAGACGACGACAACAGCATTCTGCTTCTGGAAAAGGGCAAGCGCGGTCTGCTGCAGATCATCTTCGGCCGCACCGGTATCATCATCGTCTCGCTCATCGTGCAGATTTTGTTCCTCTTCCTCGCTTTCTATAAGCTCGAAGGGGCAATGCCCTACTTTTGGGGCGGCAATACGCTGCTCTCGGCAGCCATCGTGCTGTCGCTCTTCGGCAACGACGACAACCCGACCATCAAGCTCACGTGGTTTTTCATCCTCTCGGTCCTGCCGGTCTTCGGGCTCATTTTGTATCTCTACATCCGCACCGACCTCGGCCACCGGCTGATGATCCGGCGCTACAACGACATTCAGGCGCAGACGAAGGACCTCATCCCCTCCCCCGCCGCCTGTCAGACAGCGGACCTGCCGCCCGAAACGCAGGGGCTTGCCGCGTATCTGGAGCGCTGCGGCTTTCCCGCCTACCGGAATACGGATGCCGAATACTTTCCGCTCGGCGACGACGCGTTCGGCGTGATGCTCGACGAGCTGAAGAAGGCCGAGCACTTCATCTTCCTTGAATATTTCATCGTGAGTGAGGGCTATATGTGGGGCCGCATCCTCGAGATCCTCACCGAAAAGGTCAAGCAGGGCGTAGAGGTGCGCTTCATGTACGACGGCACCTGCGCCGTCGCCCTGCTGCCCTACTCCTATCCGGAAAAGCTCCGCAAGCTCGGCATCGCCTGCAAGATGTTCGCTCCCCTGCGGCCGTTCGTTTCCACGCACTACAACTACCGCGACCACCGCAAGATCCTGGTCATCGACGGCAAGGTCGGCTTCACGGGCGGCATCAACCTCGCGGATGAGTACATCAACCGCGTCAAGCGCCACGGCCACTGGAAGGACACGGCCATCGCCCTGCGCGGCGACGCCGTGCGAAGCCTGTCGCTGATGTTCCTTCAGATGTGGGACAACAACGAGCCGCACTTCGACCCGGGCGCCTATTCCCGCTATCTCGACATTCCCCAGCCGCCGCGCACATCGAAGGGCTACGTCATCCCCTACGGCGACAGCCCGCTCGACCGCGACCTTGTCGGCGAGATGGTCTATATGGATATCATCAACCGCGCCAACCGCTATGTCCATATCATGACGCCGTATCTCATCATCGACAACGAGATGATCACCGCGCTCACATATGCCGCGCAGCGCGGTGTGGAGGTCCGGCTCATCCTGCCCCACGTGCCGGACAAGGAGGTCGCGTTTTCGCTGGCGCACACCTATTACCGCAGGCTGATCGACAGCGGCGTGCAGATCTACGAGTATGAGCCCGGCTTCGTCCACGCAAAGGTCTTTGTCAGCGACGACCGCAAGGCCGTTGTCGGCACCATCAACCTGGACTACCGCAGCCTGTACCATCACTTCGAATGCGCGGCTTATCTCTACGATAAGCCGGAGATCGCCGACATCGAGCGTGATTTTGAGCAGACGCTCCGGCAATGCGTGCGCGCGGACCGCGCCCTTCTCAAATCCGACCCGCTGCTGCGCAAGCTGACGGGCGCCTGTATGCGCGTCATCGCACCGCTGCTGTAACAGGCAAAATGCCCACGCCCTGCGACCGAAAGGCCGCAGGGCGTTTCTTCTGTGCTTCAGACCTCAAGCTGCTCGAGCGCGTCGCGCACCTTGCCGTACTCGCGGCGGACCGCGGCGTAGAGCTCCGGGTCAGTGGGCAGCGTGTCGCTGCCCCGCAGGGCCTCGGTCATCTCAGAGCTGACCGCCGCCAGCGCGCCGAGGCCCAGATTCAGCGCCACGCCCTTGAGCGTGTGCACCGCGCGGAAGGCGGTCGGCGCGTCGTTCGCGGCAACGGCAGCGCTCAGGTTCTGCATACTGTCGTCGCCCGGGAACATTTTCAGGAAGCGGGCAATGCGCTCATCGCTCTGGAAACGGGCCCTCGCCTCCGTGTAGTCGCCGCCTATCGTGCTGTAAAATTCATTCAGCTTCATCGTCATTTTTCTCTCTGTAAATTGCTACGCAGTCTTTTTTTGCTTTCGCTTTATACATGGCAAGGTCCGCCTTGCGAATGGTCTGTGAAATGCGGCCTTTGACAAACGCGCCGCCGATGCTCGCACTGATGTGCAGCTGCGGATACTCCGGGATGTCGATGCTGTCCATCGCCATGCGAATGGCCTGCAGCTTCTTTTCCAGGATGTGGCGCGGCAGATCGTGAAACAGCAGGAAGAACTCGTCGCCGCCGTAGCGCACGAGCTTATCGTCACCGCGGATCTTCGACTTGATAGCCTGCGCCGCGCGGTAGAGCGCCGCGTCGCCGGCAAGGTGGCCGAAGCGATCGTTGATCGTCTTGAAGTTGTCCATATCGATCATGGCAAAGGCAAATTCGCCGTTCAGATTCTTCAGCCGCTCGTCGTAATAGCGGCGGTTATAGACCTTTGTGACCGAATCCATGTAGACCTGTCGGTTGCGCATCAGCAGTTGACTGAGCACGCTCTCCTGCGCGCCCTCGTCAAGAATATCATCGCCGTGCAGATGATTGGCCAGCTCGAGCGAATACGGCAAGCCATCCACCTCAATGTAGGAGGCGACCATGTAAAAAACATCGTTTCCGCGCGTTTCGATCTTCGCAAGCGACTTCTTCGTGCGCACGATCTCCTGCGAAATGCAGCGCTCACAGCGAAACGGCTTGTTCCAAACTGCGTAGCAGTGCTCCTTCTTGCCGATCGCGCCGTCTCCCTCCCTGAGCTCCATACAGATGCTCGGGTCTACAAGGCGGGCAACGTCGAACATTTGCCGGTAACCGCGCAGAACGCCGTCGACCTGCGTGCGCGTGATGCGCAGCACGCCGTCGTCCTCCGCCATGACCGGCGTCATCTTCTGCGCGGGGCGCTCATGCGCAAGGCGCTCGCTCAGTTCCGTCAGGCGGCGGTAGTTGAAGTCGATGCTGCGCACCTGTCCCATCAGTGAGCTGCAGCGTCCGGGCTCGGATACGGACCACACAAGCATCACCGCAAGCTGGCACCAGCGCTTTTTCCCCTCGAGGACGATCTCCGCTTCGATCTCAAAATACGTCTCATCCGCCGTCATGCCCTGTATGCGCTCGCGCACAGAAGCGATCAGATCGGGCGAAATAACAGTTTTAAGCTCCGCGCAGTCCAGCGGATCGACCATCAGGCGCGGCAGGCCCGTCAGCCTGACCGCTCCTGCCGACAGCGCCAGCGCAGACGGCTGTGTCGTATACTCAAACCATATCTCCTCTGTCAGCTCGCTGAAGAACTTGCGCTTGCTGTGCTCCTCCTCCAACTGCGCGGCAACGCGCGTGTCGGAGTCTCCAGTGCCGTTATAGAGCTCCTCCACCACGCGGCGCGCGGCGCTCTGATGCGGATCGGCGATGAAGTCGACCTTCAGCTCCTGCACCAGCCGGTGCTCGATCTCATGCAGGCATTCAAGCAGCAGCGGGTTGAAGCTGCCGCAGTCGCCCGCATCGAGCATGGACATGGCCTTTTCGTTGGAATAGGCCTCCTTGTAGCACCGCTTGCTCGTCAGCGCGTCGTAGGCGTCCGCGAGCGAAACGACCTGCGCCGCAATGGGGATCTCGTCGCCCCTGAGCCCGTCGGGATAGCCGTCGCCGTTCCAGCGCTCGTGGTGCCAGTGGCAAATTTCGATGGCATACTTCACCAGGCGCTCGTTCTGGTAGATGGGCAGCTCGGTGATGATCTTCGCGCCCAGCATCGTATGGCGCTTGACGATCTCATACTCCTCGGCCGTCAGGGGGCCGGGCTTGGTCAGTATCTCCGATGGGATCTGGAGCTTGCCGATGTCGTGCAGCTCCGAGGCCATGCGGATCGCCTCAACGTCCGCCTGCTCCAGATGATAGCGGTCGGTCTTCTCGGCAAGCCGCTGCAAAAGCAGCCCCGTCGCAAGGCCGACGTGCGCCATATGCGTGCCGTCCTCCGCGCCGTGGGATTCCACCGCATGGCCCAGGATGGCCACGAGCAGCTCGTTGTTTTTCTCCTTCTGGTAGAAACGCTCGGTCACGATGCTCATCAACTGCTGTTTTTTCGTATGCAGCAGGGTGGTGTTGATGATGCGCCGCCGCACCACGCTCGGAACGAAGGGGCGGCTCACGTAGTCCGCCGCGCCGAGCTTGAAGGCCTTGTCGATATAGGCGCTGCCCTTCTCCGCCGAGATCATGATGACCGGCACCTCTTTGATAAAGCCCGTCTCGTTCATGTAGGCCAGCACCTCAAAGCCGTCCATCTGCGGCATCACGACGTCCAGCAGCAGCACCTCGATCTCTCCCCGGTGCGCCTGCAGAGCCGCGACAGCCTCTTTTCCGTCCGACACCTCAAGGATGCTGAAATCATGCTCAAGCATATCCACCAGAAGCGCGCGATCCAGTTCCGAATCATCTGCGATCAATATTTTTCTTTGATTCATCCGGTCCTCACCTCTTCGCCTGTCTTCCGTTGTTCTGTTGTCAAACCGCTTTCGTGGTGCTCATCTTCCGGTCGCCGGCACATCTGTGCCGCTCCCGCCGCCCGGCGTGCCGCTGTTCGTCACATCGTTGATGCACCTGACGTCAAAGCACGACGACGCCAGCACCGTCCCCGCCGTGTCCGTCACATCAAAGCTGACGGCAAAGCGCCGGTCCGTATCGGAAAACGCCACTTTGAGCTCCCGGATCTTCAGTCCGCGCGGGTAGGACTTTGCGCCAAGCAGCTGCTTTTTCTCGCTGCCTGACTGCATCACGATCTGTCCGGTGTCCTCATCCACCTGAAAAAAGCTCCCCTGCTCGTTGCTTTCCACGCTGCCGATATCCTTGATAAAGACCTTTCCGTCCTTACTCGTCACGCCGCTGCAATAGCGCAGCTTGTCCGCGATGGCGGTCGTGACCGTGGAGCAGAGCATCTGCGCCTGCGAATCGGCCATCGACGTGCGGTAGGTCTGCACCGCGAAGCGGACGCCCACCGCGAGCAGCGAGCTGATGAGCATCAGCACCACCAGCGCGCAGAGCATTTCCGTGAGCGTCATACCGCTTTGGCTGCGCAGCTTTTTCATGGTGCGCTCACCTCCGCCCCGGCGGTCCCGGCCGTATAATAATGATAGTCGTTATAGGTATAGAGCTTCACGCTGCCGCTCGACTCTATCGGCAGCGTTCCGCTGCCGGTCAGTTTGACGGTCGCAGCGGCTTCGCTCGTCGTCTTCTCGTCTGCCGCTCCCGCCGTGCCGACGGTCGTATACCGAAACGAAATATCCGTATTGCGGGTCTTTGCGTTGATCTTCTCCGCCGAAACAGCGGCGGTGGCTAAGAAGGCAAAGGCCAGCGCCGCGATCAGCACGGACACGAGCGACTCGATCAGCGTTTCGCCGCGCTTATCCTTCAGCTTGTTCACTGTTTGCCTCCTTGATGCCCTTGGTGATCTTGGCCCCGCTCCAGTTGATGGTGGTGGTGTACTTCTCTATCGTCTTTTCATCATTCGCGTTAGAAACTTCATTTGTCGTCACTTTTCCAGTGATCTTGAGCGTCATCCGGCAGTCCTCTGCCGCGCTGCTCTCCGTCCCGGTGCTCTTCTGTCCGTCCGGCGGAAGGAGCGACAGCTTGACCGTAATATTGGCGGTATCCTTGTCCATGGTGAACTCCGCCTGTACGGTTTGGAGCTTGTCTTCGCCTTCAATAGAAATGTCGACCTTGATCGTGTCCTGACAGCCCGTGACCGACGCATACTTTGCGCCCTTGTCCTCATTGTCTGCAATGCCTACTGCCAGCCACGCTTTCATAATGCCGGTGAATTTTCCCGGGGCAAGCGTTGTCTTTTCTTCCTTTGGAACATATGTCCCTGCATCATCCTTCGTATAGGTCGTTACTTTTTCCCACACCCGCGTATAGCTCTCCTGCAAAATGCTGTCGCGGATGAGCTCGGCAGCGGAGCTGACAGTCAGGTAGTTCTGCTGGGCCTTGCGGTCGTTGCGCAGATGGTGGGCGGCGTTGGTCGCCGCCGTCAGGATGAGCGCGCTGATGACCGACGCCAACAGCAGCAGCAGGAGGGCCATCAGGATGGATTCACCGCGCTCGTTTTTCAGTTTTTTCATCCCAATGGCCTCCTTTCATCTGCATCTGTTTCATTCGTCGTCCGCCAAAGCGGTGCCCGCCTCATATTTCGGTCTGAAGACGGTGTCGATGTACAGCGGGCTCGTCAGGCCGGGCTCCCAGCTATCGGAATCGCTCAGATTGCCAAAGCTGCTGCCCTCCGGCAGGGCCTTTTCCAACTCTGCCAGCAGCGCGTCCGAAATCGTCGCCGTTGCGCCGTACTTGACCGTGCTGTCGACGATCTTTTGGCCGTCCGGTCCCGCAAACGTTGCCGTCACCTGCGTATCCGCCTCCGTCAGCGTGTAAGGGATGCTCAGCTTATACGCTGCACTTTCTGCCTCCGCGCGGCGGTCGGTCAGCGTGACAATGAGGGTGATCTCTCCCTGCTGCCTGCCGCGGACGGTCAGGGGCAGGACGGTGTCCTTGCCATTCTCGCTCACTGTGCCGACGGTGACGGTGTACTTGCTCTGATCGATCAGAACATCATAGCTTTTCTCCTGCATTCCGCCGGTGGCTGTCGTTTCCTTCGCCGTCACGGTAATGCCCGTCACGTCGAAGCTGCTCAGCTTTGCCTTCTGGCCGCGGCCGTAGAGGAAGAGCGTGCTCTCACACGCGGGCGCAGCGGTGCCGTTATCGGGGTAGGTCTTCTTCGCGGGTCCGCCAGCGGACGTCGCGTTTCCCTCGTACCAGCCCTTCAGGTCCCTGGCGAGCTTGCCCTCGACGTACTGCGGATTCCCCGCGTTCGCCGTGTTTGCGATACCGAGAACGCCCTGCTGGGAGACCGTCACGCCCAGCACGTTTGTGCCGGTGTAGGTCTTGCCGCCCAGCGTGACCGTCGCCGTGACATGAATGCTGGTCTCGCCCTCGCTCACGCCCATGATCTTGGTCGTGGAGTCGGCGACGACGCTGCTCGCCGCGGCGATCTTCTCGTCATCGCTGACGAGCGCCCATACGATATTGCTCGTGACCGCTTCGTTCCTGCTGTTCAGCGCCTGCAGCGTGACCTTGGTCTCATCGCCCACATATTCGTCGACGATGGCGGGGGTAAGCGTCACGTTCAGCTCTGCCGTGACGGTGAGCGTCAGGCGCGCGGTGTAGGTCTTGTCGTTCTTCGTAAAGGTCGCCGTGACCTCGACCGCGCCGGGGGCCTTGCCCTCGAGCACAACGTTGAATGCGGGCGTTGTCTCGCTCACGACGCTCTCCACGTGGGCCGACGCAACGTCGCTTTCCGTCGCGCCGTTGCCGTAGGTAAAGGTCACGTTTTTTATGTCGCCATCATCAAGCGTCAGGCCCGTGTTATTCAGCACGAGCTGCGTTTCGATCTGCGACTTGTCCGCCGCCTTATCGTAGTCCGCGATGAGGTCGAGCGTGGTGATGCCGTCCTTCCAGAACATACCGACCTTGGGCCAGCGGCCATAGTGCAGGTGGACGGTAGCGCCGAAGATATCCGTCTGCGTCAGCACCGTCGGGAAGGGGTAATCCTGGCCCCGCAGCTCGCTATCGCTGCCGGGGAAGCTGTACTTGCCGTGGATCGAGGCGTTGTTTTCCTCGACGGAGACCCAGTCGAAAGGACCCTGCGCCTTCTGATTCAGCGCGTCCTTGAAGGTGCTGTAAGACTGTGGCCGATTATTATTAGTGTTCTGCGTCGTGATCAATCCTGCTCTGCCGGTTTGATCGGACATCTGCGCATAGGTCAGGCCGGTAAGACCGTTGAGGCTACTGCTTTTTGCATCGTTCGCATTGGTGAAAAACTCCTTCAAATATCGCATATCACCCTTGAGCATCGCTTCAGCATAGCCATTTCTCCCCATGATAGAGGCCAATGAATAATAATCATTCCACTGATTGGAATTGTAGCATTTGGACACCTTACTGGTATCTACGACTCCCTCGGTGATGCTGCTGAGATAGTAGCAATTTGTAATCGTTGCCTGCACGTAATTCTGGCGGTCTGCCGCGCCGCCGATAATGGAAACGGCCATGATCGTGCCTTCCATGGTGGGGAACTTGACATAGGTGTAGCAGTTCACAAATTTAGGCTTGCCATCCGAGGAGTCCGTCGCTTGGCCTGTAAAATTCGTAAAGTTGGCCGAAAATCCGCTGCCACCCACACCGCCGACATAAACATAGGTCCCAGGGATATCGTCGTCCACATTTCCTTTTCCTTTGGAATTCGACCACTTGACCTGCTTTGCAACGGTGCCGTCGCAGAACTCAGTGTTCGTAGCATCTCCTACAGCGATCCGTTCTTTCAGCGTCTCTTCACCGACAGAGATGCTGCCGCCGGTATAGCAGCTTGTCGCTGTATCACGCAAGCCGCCCACGAGTCCGCCGACACGGATGAAGTTGCCCCATCTCGCCGCATTCAGGCCGCCCTTCACACGTGACGTACCGCCATCGCTGACCGCTCCCCAACGGTGGGTGCAGTTGATCTGAATATCCGCCACCGCGGAGCAGTTCCTCAAATCGACATTGGAAACGCCGATCAGTCCGCCCACCACAGCCTCGCCCAGACGCAGCTTGTTCTTGCTGTTGTCCTGAATGCTGTAGCCCGCGATCGCGCAGTTATTGATCGTACTCTTTTCTGCCGATGTATTGTTCGACGCATAGTCATAGGCAATACCGACCAATCCCCCCAATGCGTAGGAGGTCTGATAGGTTGCCGGGTCAGACCTGCCGTTCGAATACTTGTACGGCGTGGGCTTGGAGCTGCGCTGAATGATCGAATCATTATCGCTGTAGAGCACGATGTTGCCGATCTCAGCGCCCACTGTCGTACCGAACAGTCCGACATTATAGCAGTAGGACTCGATCTGGATATTCTTGATGTAATAGTTTCGGCCGTCGTAATTCCCGCCAAACCAGTTGTAAAGAATGAGCTCGTAGTTGTCTCCGCCTGTATCCTTCTCAGAATAGTAGACCGCGCCCGCGATGGGGTGGAGCTTAGCATTTTTCGTGCCGTCTGTCGGAGCAGACAGGTCCGTACCGTTGACGTCGTGCGTCTGCTTCCACGTCTGGACCGTGCGCGGACCGCCATCCCAGTCACCTGTGAGTGAATCTGCCTTCGTCTGGCTATTCCGTCCTAACCTTGTCGCATACTGCAAATACGGGAAGGTCTTGTAATTCTCTTTCGTCACGTCCGCCGTGGTGCTGCCCTTGCCGTTGCTATAGCTCCAGTTGATGAACTGCAGCTGCTCCACGGAGCGCACCTGATAGGCGAGTTCTTCCGTGCCGGGGGTCTTATTCGCGCCCGCGTCCTCCTCATCGACATAGCTGTAGCTGTTGGCGAAGAAAGGGTTGAGCAGGAACCGGAACGTCAGCTTCGTGTTGCTGCCCGTGTCCTTCTGCGTCAGCGTCCACTGGCCGTTGGCCGTCTTACTCGAGAGCAGGCGCATCCGATCTGTGCCCTCGCCGGTCTGATAGGTGACGAAGTTGTAGCCCGGCACCTGCTTTTCGAGCTCCGCTGCCGCGCTGCCCGCCGTGTCGCCGGTCGAGGCAGTCCCCAACTCGAAGGTGCCGGAATCACTCACGCCGCTGAGCGGAAACAGGGCCGCCTTCAGCGTCGGCTTCTTCTCCGTGTCCTTCCAGTAGTAGCCGTAGCCGTAGTCGGTGATCTTGCCGCCGTCGTCGTGCGCCTCGCACAGGCTGCTGTCCGCCTTCTGCTGCGCGCCGTTCTCAAAGCCGATGAAGGAGAAATGGTAGCCGTCGTTCGAGCCGCCCTCTTCCTTCTCCCAATAGATCACGCCGAGGGTGCCGAGGTCCGCGTCCGTGACCCAGTCGCCGTAGTGCGTGCGCGCGCCGTCGCGCCCGGTCACGCTGCCGGGATAGGGATAGATTGCCTCCTCGGTCTCGTCGATCGCGGTGTTCGGGTGGTTGACGGAGTGCGCCGCATCAGCGATCGCGCCGAAGCCGTCAAGTCTCAGCTTCGCAAGCTCCTTGCTCGACAGGCCCGCCGCGCCGGAAACCGTGACGTCGGCGTCATAGTCGTAGAGGTAGACCTTCCCCGCGAAGGTGTAGGTGCCGCCGGTGAGGAAGTAGCAGTTATTCAGGCTGCCGCTCGCGGGGGCAAAGCCATAGGTAGCCGCGCCCGCGGAGGTCATCGCCGTCGCGCAGTAGCTGTCGCGGATGGTGCCGACATTGCCGCCCGCAAAGCCCGCGATGGTCACGTTGCCGCTGACCTCCATGACGTTGATGGCCGCCAGCGCGTAGCTCCGGCGGATCTGGCCGCCGTTGCCGCCGACAAGTCCGCCGATGCTCAGCGACTGCACGAGGTTGCCCGTGCCCTTGATGAGCGGCGTGACCGCGCTGCTGGCGCGGATCGCGCCCGCGTTGAAGCCCACGAGCCCGCCGATGTAGGACGTCGAGCCACTGTAGGCATAGCCCGTGAGGTTATAGCCGGAAACGGCGCAGTTGGAGATGACGCCGCCCGTCTGATTCCAGCCCGCGAGCACGCCGACATACACCGTGTTGAGCTGGACCGTAGAGGTCACCTTCGCGGTGGGAGCCTTGCTGTTGACCGAGCCATCCGCGTTGTTCATCGGTACGTCCGTCGTGATGATGATATTGCTCAGCGTGCCGGTGTTGTAGCCGAAGAGACCGACGCAGGTCTTCCCCGCGAAGGAAACGCCGGTGATCTGATAGCTGCTGCCGTTGTAGCTGTAGCGGAAGGGCTGCGCCGCACTTGCGCCGATCGGCGTCTGCTCGCTGACGGACTTGCTGTCCTTGCCGTCCTTGCCGAAGTTTCGCCAGTCATAGCGACTGTAATCAATGTTCGTGCCCTGCACGAAGGCCGTGTTCCCGGCAAACAGTCTATCTTCGACGTATTTGTCGTAATATGCGCTCAGTGCGTTCAGCTGGCGCGCAGTGCGCACCTCGACCCGCTCGGGCGTGTCGGGTACGTCGCTATCCGTGCCGGGAGCGGCCGTGTTCGCAAAGTGCGGATTATAGTAGAAGGTCTTGTCGCCCTCCGCCACGGTCAGCTTGGTGTAGAAGCTGTTGCCAACTCCCATCTCCTGCACCAGCTCGGCAGGCAAGGGAAGCAGATAATAGGTCTTTGTTTCGCCCTTGCTCACGGCGGTCACTTCGATTTGACTCTTAGCCTCCAGCGTACAGGTCTTGCCGCCGACCGTCACCTTTACATCCGCTGTCGGCGTGGTTTCGTAGAGCAGGCCGTAGCCGTCGCCCACGGCGACGGTGCCGTCAGTTTTGAGCGTGGAGATATTGCCGCCGCTGAAGCCGTAGCTCTTTTCGGCGTACTTTTCATAATAGGCCAGCGACTCGTTCTCAAACTGTGCCTGCCAGTCGCCGTAGTGCGGCAGATCTGTCAGCGCGGGATAGGAATAGCGCGTCAGGCCGAGGCCCTCCATCAGGTTATAGGGTGTGGTGCTCGTCGCGGTCGTGAAGGCCGTCGCAGTTCCGTCGGAAAGCATTTTGCTCGCATCCGGGATCTTGCTGCCGCTCCAATCCGCATAGCTGACCCGCTGCAGGCCATTGTAAGCACTATTGCTTTCTACATCGCTCAAATAGAATACATTTTGGACGCCGGGCGCATCCACGCCCTCTTTTTTCCCGATGATATAACTCAGGCTCGTGCCGTCCAAAGGCGCGCAGGCGGTATAAACATTGGTTGCCTTGTCGCCATCGCCGCTGAATTCGCCCGCGACAAGCCCGGCCGTCGTTCCGCCCTTCAGGAAGCCCGCCGCGTAGCAATCCCGCAGCACAATGTTGCTTGTACCGGCACAGCTGCCGATCAAACCGCCCGCCACGCCTGTGGTAGCAGCAGTAAGACTGCCGTCTTCGCCCTTTTCCACAGTGTAGACATAGCAATCCGCATAGGAATGCTCGATCGTTACGCTGCCGCTCTTGCCGATCAAGCCGCCGGCGGCCTCTTTGCCGTTCAGCACCGTCGCGGCAAAGCTGTTTTTGATCGTAAGCGTGCCGCTCCCGGCATTGCCGACCAGACCGCCGGTCACCGCGCCGTCGAGCCACAGATCCTTTTCCGTCTTGTCGGCGGCATGGTTTCTGGCCGAGCTCAGGTAGACCCAGCAGCCTTCGATCGTCGTCTGACCGCTCAGTTTGCCGACCAGTCCGCCCACGTTGCCGCTTCCGGTGATCGTCGCACCCGCAAGGCGGATATTTTTCAGCTCTCCCTTGAACGCCGCAAACAATCCCGCGTCGCCACTCTCGACCGCCGCGGTCAGATCATAGATCACGGGATGGTACGCCGCAGCGTTGCTCATGCTCTGATAGGTGCTGTCGTAGCTCGTGAGGTTTTTATTCTCGATGGGCTTGAAGGTCATGTCATCGTAGAGGACCTTCCAGCCGTCCTCCGCCTCGGTCTTGAACTCGACGTCCTGCTCCTGCACGGCGGCAGTGATCACTCTGTTCTGCACCGTTTGGCTGTTCAGCCCGGAGTCCTGGTCCAGATTCTGCAGGTGGCGGCCGCACGTGATGACCGCCGTGCGCCCATTGCTCCCGTCGCTCGCGTCCGCGAACAGACTGTTGGTCCTGATGCTTTCGATCACCGCGGGCTCGACCAGATCGTTATCGACGCTGACATTGACGGAAATGGTCAGATTTTCGCCGGGAACAAGGCTCTTGAAGCGCTCCTGCTCGGCAAAGCGCATCTGCTCGCCCTCGGCCAGGTTGTCCAGTACCAGCGTCGCCTCGATGGACCGTGCATTCTTATCGATCTCATTGTTCGCAAGCGTCACCTCAGCCGTGTGCCCGCTCTCATCCCGCAGCGTTACGGTAAACGTCGGATCAAGAAAGCCACTTTCGCCAAGCAGCCTGTTGCAGGTGATCTTCAGCAGAAGCTGATCGCCGTTGACGATCTCCGCCTTGGCGTCGAGCTCGCTCGTATCGTAGGAAAGGACCGAGTCGCCGCCGTAATAGCCGATCTTTGCCCCCTGCTGCAGGCGGTAATTCCGCGCGCGCAGCGGGTTCATCTTATCGGCATCGGCCGTGTAAAAATTCGATTCCTGCTCGCTGTAGAAAACGGCGTAAACGCTCGCGCTCGACGCGTCATACTCGATGACCCAATGCGCGTTCCGCAGCTCCGCGTCCACCTTGCCCTCGGGCAGGATGTTCGCGGCGGGAGACGTCGTGCTCTCCATGCCGTCGCTCGTCACGTAAGAGAGCGTATCGGTGTCATATTTTTCATTTTCATTTTCGGCGTCCTCTGGGACATAGCCCAGCTTCAGGCCCCCCTGATAGGCGCTCGTGCGCCCCGCAGCCTGAAGCTGCGTCAGCTGATTCTGCGCGGCCATGAAGATGAGCTCCGCGCGGCTGTCGAGCTCGGTCTGACGCACCTCGCGCCGCATTTTGCTGATGGGGATCATCGCAAGCGCGAACAGCACGATCACGATCGTCACCGTGACCAGCATTTCCGTCAGCGTAAAGCCGTGGTCGTTGTGCCGTCTTGCCTGTTTCATGTCGATACTCCCCTTTTGCCAGTGTCAGTGTATGCTTGCTTCGCCTTACGGCGCAACTTCAAAGTAGGTGATGGTCAGCGAGGTCTGCACCGCGCTGCGGCTCGCGCCCTGTCCCGCGCGGATGTTCACATCCGAGATCTGATTCAGGTTGTCGCTGCCGCCGATCGCGTTGATGATCGCGCGCGCCTGCTCATAGGTCCCCGTCTGGAACGTGAGGGACACCGGGCGCAGGACGATATACCCCTCGCGGCTTGTCGCGGCGGAAAAATCCACCGTGTATTCGTTCGTATTTGCCAGGATCTGATACAGCTCGCGCATCAGGATGCCGCTGTTGTCGTAGCTCGGGATGGCGCGCACCTCGCCCGCCTCCTTCTGCGCCTCGACCGCCTCCTGCATTTTGCGCATCTGCGCAAGCTGGACGACGCTGCTGTCGATCTCCGCCTGCTCCTGCTCGGCCATGTCGTTGTAGGACGCGACCTGCTCGTTGATGGGCTCGAAAACGAGCTTCCAATACCCGAGGGCGATGACCAGCACGGCCAGCACGAGCAGCAGCGTCTTTTCTCTTGTCGTCAGTTCGCGATTCATTCTGCCGCCTCCTCTGCTGCCGCCGCGTCATCCTGCTCGGTGTTGAGCACGATATTCACCGTGAAGCTCAGGACCGACGCGGGCTTGTCGCGCTCGGTCTCCGCCACGTCGAGCTCGACGCTCTTGACGATATCGTGCTGCTCGATGCTCGAGAACATCACGGAGATCTCTTCAAGGCTCATGCCCGACATTCCGACGACCACGCGGTCGTCGCGCATGGAAACGGAGCTCACCGTGCCGCGCGTCATCATCTCGCTCTCGATGAGATCGAGCACGTCGCGCCGGTCGACGGCGACGAACTGATAGCCCTGCCCGTCCTCGGAGCCGGCCATCCAGTCCATGGAATACGTGCGGTACTCGGTAAGGACCTCGTCATAGCCCGTGAGCTCCTGCAAAACGGTCTCATACTGCTGATGCACCTCGCCATAGGCCTTTTCCGCCTTCGCAAGGCGGGCATACTGGTCGTAAACACCGAATTTGCCGATCAAAGCGACCACCACGACCACCGCCGCGATGCCGCCGGCGAGCGAAAGCACCGTGCGGGTGCGCTTTTCGCGCATATTGAGGTTGATGCCGACCTTCTGCGGGCACTTGACCGCCTTGCGGACGGGCTTGTCCCCCTCCTGCCGCGGCGCGTTGTCCGCCGCCGTGATCTTCTTCTCTTCGGTCAGGGTCATTTTGCCTCACCTCGCATTCCTTCGCCCACGGCGCCGATCGCGCCGAGATACATCCACGGCTCGTCCGCCGGGCGCATTTCCTGCGCCAGCAGCTCCGCCGCGGGGCAGACGCGCAGCTTCGTGTTTTCCTCCATCGCGTGCACGAGCGCGCCGATGTTGTCGCCGCCGCAGAAGTAGACGTCCGTCAGCTCGCGGTCGCGGTTGTTGTAGTTGTAAAAGTTCACGGCCTTGACGACCTCGACGGCAAGGCGCGCGTAGATATCGCGCGCGTAGTCCGCCTCCAGCACGCCGTTGTAGTTCTTCTGCCGGTAGCCGCGCGCCACGTGGATATCCACGCTCTGGTCCTCGGCGATCAGCGCGTCGAGCGCGGCGGAGCCGATATCGATCTCGCGGTGGCTGTCGAACTCGCGGCCGTGGTAGATATACAGGTGCGAGCTGCTGTGGCCCAGGGCGACGATGCAGCTCTCGCGCAGCGTGTCGTCCCGCTCCTCGGCAAAGGCGAGGACCGCGGCATACGCGCACTCGGCGGGCGTGAGGACCTTGAGCTTGAAGCCCGCGCGGTGCAGCATCGCGCGGTATTCCTCCACGCGGCTTTTCAGAATGGCGCAGGCGAGCAGCTCCATCTCCTTGGGATAGCCCTCCTCGTCCTTCAGGACGCGGCGCACGGAATAGTCGAAGAAATACTTGCTCTTTTCCTCGGTCAGAAAGTCGTGGAACTCATAGGGCAGGTTATAGGCAAGCTGCTGCTCGGTCATGGCGGGGACCGTCACCGCGCGGGTGAAGACCTCGGACGAGGGCAGCAGCAGCGCGCAGGCCGTGAGCGGGATGCCGTTCGCCTTCGCGCTGTCGCGCAGAAAATCCGCCATGGCGTCCATCGACAGGATGCGCCCGCCGGAGACCAGTCCCTCGGGCGTTTCGACCGTGACCGCCTTTTTCAGCTCCCGGCCAGCGAAGCAGACCAGCCTGACGCTGTCCTCCGCAATTTCGATGCCAACGATCTTTTTCACGTGTTGTCCTCGCTTTCTTTCATAAAAGACTCAGGTACCAGTTGATGACGCGCTCGCCCACGAGCGCCGTGACCCACGCGCCGAGCGCGATGGACGGCCCCCACGGGATGGGCCGGCCGCTCTCGCCGCTTTTGCGCGCGGCAAGGAGCGCCCACACGATGCCGATGAGACAGGCCAGGATCAGGCAGAAGAGATTCCCCTTCCAGCCGAAGAACAGGCCCGTGACGAACAGGAGCTTCAGGTCTCCGCCGCCCATGGCCTCGCGCCCGAGGCGCTTTTCCATCGCGTGGACCAGAAGCAGCAGCACGCCCACCACGGCGAAGCCGCCGAGCGCGCCGTCCAGCGCGCGATGCAGCGGAAAGGGCGCAAAAAACAGGCTCCCGATAAAAAGCACAATACCGGCCGCTATGAAACGGTCGGGAATGATGTACCCCTCCAAGTCCGCGAACGAGCAGGCGAGCAGAAGGCTCGCAAGCAGCCACGCTTCGAGGGTTTGGAGCGAAATATCATATTGCAGCAGCAGCGAAACATACACCGCCGCCGAGATGAGCTCCGCCCACACATGGCGGGACGAAAGCTTTGCGCCGCAGTAGCGGCAGCGCCCCTTGGAGAAAAGATAGCTCAGCACGGGGACAAGATCCCGCGCCGCGAGCACATGGCCGCATTCGTCGCAGTGCGAGCGGCCGCGCAGCACGCTCTCGCCGTGCACGATGCGCCAAGCCATGCAGTTCAAAAAGCTGCCCATGCACGCGCCGAACAGCGCCGCGACAAAGCAGCAGTACGCCGCAAGCGGCGGTGAGGTATGCAGCATGGCTTCTTCTCCTTCCGGAAGTATTGGGGGATGACCGGCCAACCCACGGCCACCCCCTTTTCCGTTTGCGATAAAGGGGGTCGACCCGGCGGGAGCAGCGCCCCCGCCGGGAGTCGGTTAAAATTCTGTATGAGATGGGGCGAAATTAGTCCTTGGTGGCAGCTTTAATTGCAGTCACCACAGGCACACCATCAGCGCCATCCGCTACTACATACGCGATCGTCTGGTCTTTATTCCACGTAATAACAGTGCCCGTTCCACTATTAACAGCAAATTTGCCGCCGATCGTCGTGTTGGTAGTAGCATCCTCAGACTTACCCTGCGTGGTATACTTGTCAGTGCCAGTCTTGGAAACGCTGCCGTCCTTCTGGAGATAGTAAGTGTTGTTGGCGCCATTTCCAGTTTCGACGCCGTTCGTCATGGCCTCGACCAGCGCGGCGGCATAGCCGGAACGGATGTTGGCAACGTCGGTGGCGGCGCGGGCCTTGGCGAGCGCGCTGTTGAAGGTCGGGATCGCGATAATAACGAGAATGGCGATGATCGCGACAACGATCAGCATTTCCATCAGGGTGAAGCCCTTGCGGTTCTTCATCATCTTTTTCATAGCTTGATTTCTCCTTTTTTGTTTGTCTTTCTTTATATCGCTCCGCGCCGGTTGGCGCGCGGAGGGGATACCGTGATCAAATCAGGCGATGCCGCCGTACATACTGAACATCGGCAGGTACACCGCCAGCAGCAGGAACACCACGACCACCGCCAGCAGGATGGTGATGATGGGCTCCATCAGCGACAGGAGGCGGGAGGTGAGGACCTCGACCTCGTTATCGAAGTAGGTGCCGATGACGTCGAGCGTCTGCTCCAGCGAGCCGGAACGCTCGCCCACGCCGACCATTTCCGTCAGCATCTTGGGGAAGTACTCGATCTCCTCCATGCTCTCGCTGATGGTGCGGCCGCGCTCCACGCTCTGCTTCACCTCGCGCACGCCGACGGAGAAGACGTAGTTGCCGATGACCTGGCTGACAACGTCCAGCGCCTTCGGCACGGGCAGGCCCGCGGCCAGCATGGTGGCCATCGTGTTGGCGAACTGGCCCGCCGCGCTCATGGAGTGCAGGCGGCGCAGCGGTGCGTGCTTGAGCGAAAAGGACGAGATGGCGACGCGCCCCTTCTCGGTGCGCTTGGCCAGCGTGTAAAGAATGCCGAGCAGCGCGAGAATGAGCAGGATGAGCCACCACCACCCGACGAAGAAGTTGCTCACGGCGATGAGCCCCTTCGTCACAGCCGGCATCTCCGTGCCCATCTCGGCGAACACATCGCCGAAGGCCGGGATCGCCTTGACCATGATGATGATGACGACGATGACGGCGACCGCAATGACCATCGCGGGGTAGGTCAGCGTGCTGATGACCTTTGCCTTGGTCTTGGCGGTCTTGTCGTAATACTTGTGCAGGCGCTTGAAGCATTCCTCCAGCGCGCCGGACTGCTCGCCCGCGCGCACGGTCTCGATAAAGGTCTTGGGCAGGCCGGGCATATTGTTTTCAAAGCTCTGCGCCATGGAATAGCCCGCGCCGATATCCTCGGCGACCTTTTCGAGCATTCTGCGCGTGCGCTTGTTGCGGCTCTGCGAGGCGACCATCTCCACGCAGCGCATCACGGGCAGGCCCGTACCGAGGATGATGGAGAACTGCGAGCAGATGAGCGCCAGCTCCTTTTCCTTGATCCGCACGTGCGTGCCGGCGGAAAAGGCGCTCTTTTTCTCCTTGACCTCTTCGAGCTTGGTGACGAACGCGCAGGTGTCGCGCAGCTTGGCGACCGCCTCGAACTCGTCGTAGGCACGGATGACGCCGGAGACCTTCGCCCCGTCGACCGTCTGACCCTTGTAGCGGTATGTCGTCACGCTCTGTCACCTGCCCTTCGTTTTTTTACTAAAATCAACACGGTTATGCTTGAATTTTATTTCGTAATAGTTTATGATAGGCCCATCGCGGTCAATCGTCCACGGTGGTGCTGATGGTGCGCGCAGCCTCCTCCGCCGTGGTGATGCCGCGCAGCACAAGGTCGCGGCAGCTCTCGCGCATGGTAACGTAGCCGTCGGCGCGCGCCTGCGCGGTCAGATCGTCGATGGTGGCGTCCTGACTGATGAGGCGGCGCAGCTTGCCGTTGATCATTAAGATCTCAAAGGCCGCGCGGCGACCGGCGTAGCCGGAGTGGTGGCACTCGGGGCAGCCCTCGCCCTTGTAGAAGGTCGTCTTCGTGTCGGCGGGCATCCCGAGCAGCTCGAGCTCTTCCTCGCTCGGCTGATAGCCGCGCTTGCAGTGCGGGCAGATCTTGCGCACCAGACGCTGGGAGATCACGCCGCGCAGCGCGCTTGCGATGAGCCACGGCTCCACGCCGATATCGCGCAGACGGAACACCGCCGAAACGGAATCGTTCGTGTGCAGGGTAGAGAGCACCAGGTGGCCCGTGATGGCCGAGCGCATGGCGATGCTCGCCGTCTCGCCGTCGCGGATCTCGCCGACGGAGATGATGTCGGGGTCCTGGCGCAGGATGGCGCGCAGGCCGTTTGCAAAGGTCATGCCGGTCTTTTCGTTGATCTGGCACTGATTCACGCCGGGGATATGATATTCGACAGGGTCCTCGAGCGAGACGATGTTGATCTCCTCGCGCGCAAGGTCCTGCAGCATCGCGCACATGGTCGTCGACTTACCGCTGCCGGTGGGACCGACGAGCAGGATCACGCCGCTGGTATTTTTGAGCAGCGCCTTGTAGCATTCCAGGTCGCGCCCCTCGAGGCCGATGGCCTCCTTGCTCATGCCCTGGGCGGACTTATCGAGCAGTCGCAGCACGATCTTCTCGCCGTACACCGTCGGCATCGACGAAATACGCAGGTCGAGCGCGTGGCCCTTGACCTGCACGAGCGCCTGACCGTCCTGCGGGATCTTATGCTCGGCGATGTTCATGCCGCCCATGATCTTCAGGCGGGAGATGACGGTGTTCTGCAGCTCTGCGGGCACGGTGAGCACGCGGCGCAGCAGGCCGTCGATACGCATACGCACGACCATCTCGCCATCCTGCGGCTCCAGATGGATATCGCTCGCGCGCTCGGTAAAGGCGCGCTCGATGAGGCTGTTGACAAAGCGGATGGTCGGCGCGCTGTCGCCGGAGCTTGCCGTTTCCTGCGCCATCTGCGCGGGGATGATATCCTGCGAGGACGAGCCTGCCTCGCGCTTCATCTCCTCGATGACGCGGGCCGTGCCCTCGCTGCCGTACAGACGGCTGATGGCCTGCTCGGTCGCGCGGCGCGTGGCGATCATCGGGATGACGCGGCGGCGGGAGGCAGTCTTGACCTCCTCCTGCGCGACGAAGTCCAGCGGGTCGCTCATGGCAAGGTACAGCGTGTCCTTCACGAGCTTGACGGGCACGACACAGAACCTCTTGGCGATGTTCTTCGGCACATACTTTGCAAGCTCGACCGGGATGGACACCGCCGTCAGGTCGACAAACTCGACACCAAGCTGAATTTGCAGGGCCTCGATCAGGTGCTGCTCGGTGATAAACTTATTTTCGATCAGCACGTCGCCAAGGCGCTGCTTCGATTTCTTCTGCAGCTCGAGCGCCTTGTTCAACTGCTCATTCGTGATGACGCCGGAGGCGACCAGCAGGTCGCCCAAACGCATATATGCCATAGTGATCCACCCCGCTGCACGGGCAAGGCCCGGCCATTGTCAAACGCGCGGCTCATTTTGGGCCGTCGTCGTTAAGAATACGTTAAATACTTTCAAATTTTGTGCTTATACTATACTCACCTTTGCAAAAAATGTCAACATTCATTCTCTTTCTCTTATTTGAAACATTTTTCGCACTTGCTTCACTTTTTTGGTCATAACGCTCAATGGCGCTCTCCCGCCGGGGCACGTCGCGCCATCTCTCCGTTTTCCCCGGTTTTATTTCAAAATTTCCCGGGTTTTTACACATTTTTTTCTTGTATCTGAATTTCATGTGTGTTAGCATAACCTTAACATCGTAACAATGGTACGGTCGTGCCGGCGTCGCGCCGCGCGGCCCCCTTCAGGCACCGGCGGTCTCGGTGCCGCTTTTCTTGTTTGCCTGCTTGCAGGCATACGGCGTTTTTCGCCGCGATCTTCATGAAAGTCTGCGCGTTCCTCCCCCGAATGCGCAGCCGAGGACATCACTATGGATGAAGCCAGAATTCTCATCGCCGATGACTCCAAAATGAATCAGCAGCTGCTCTCCGAAATTCTCGGAACGCGCTACGACTACCTGTACGCCGACGACGGCGTGCAGGCGCTTGACCTGCTGCATGAGCATTTCGATATCGACCTTTTGCTGCTCGATATCAATATGCCGCACCTTGACGGCTTCGGCGTGCTCGAGGTCATGCGTCAGCGCAACTGGACACAGGAGATCCCTGTTATCATCATCTCGTCCGAGGATGACGCGGACCTTATTCAGAAGGCCTATGACCTCGGCGTGACCGATTACATCGGCAGGCCCTTCAACCTTGCGGTCGTGCGCCGCCGCGTGAACAACGCGCTCACGCTCTACGCGCGTCAGAAGGACCTTGTCCACCTTGCCGAGGAGCAGGTCTACGAGCGCGAGAAGACGAACACCACCATGATCAATATTCTCGGTCACGTGGTCGAGTCGAAAAACTTTGAATCCGGCACGCACATCCTGCACGTGCGCACCATCACGGACCTGCTGCTGCACCAGCTTGTCAAGATGACGGACCGATATCCGCTCTCGCAGGCGGATATCTCGATGATCAGCACCATTTCCGCCCTGCACGACATCGGCAAGATCAACACCCCCGCCGAGATCCTCAACAAGCCCGGCAAGCTCACGCGCGAGGAGTTCGAGATCATGAAGACCCATACGATCGAGGGCGACAGGCTGCTCGACGATATGGCGCTCCCGCAGAACGACCCGCTCATGCGCACCGCGCACGAGATCTGCCGCTGGCATCATGAGCGCTGGGACGGCCGCGGCTATCCCGACGGGCTCAAGGGCGACGAGATCCCCGTTTCGGCACAGGTCGTCGCGCTCGCGGATGTTTACGACGCGCTCACGAGCGATCGCTGCTACAAGAAGGCCTTCTCCCACGAGACTGCCCTGCAGATGATCCTCAACGGCGAGTGCGGCGCGTTCAACCCGCTGCTGCTCGACTGCCTCAAGGCTGTGGACGATCAGCTGCGCACCTGTATGCAGCACGAGCCCAGCAGCTTTGACTATCAGCTCGACTCACAGCGCCTTGCGAGCGAAATGCTCGAGCAGCGCTCGCTGCCGAACGACAACCTCGCGCTCAAGCTGCTGCCCATTGAGCAGGCGAAGACGGAATTTTTCTCCGAGCAGAGCGGAGGCATCCAGTTTGTCTATGACCACTGGATCGACAAGGCCATCCTCACCGACTGGGACGCCGATGAAGCCCACCGCCGTGTCACGCTTTATCTCTCCGAGGGGCAGGATTCCGATCTGCTCAGCCCTGAGGATATCGAGCGGATCAGGGAGCAGGTCTCCCTCGCCACGCCGACGAACACGGATGTCACGCTGTCCGTCACGCTGCGCAAAGACGGCAAGAGCCTTCCCTATACGCTCAGAGTCCGCACGATCTGGCCCTCGGACGACGGTGCACACACCTACCTTGTCGGTCAGTTTTTCCCCGCACAAACGTAAAGCACGCTCGCCCGCGCACGCGGGCGTTGTTTTTGCCCGTATGAGCGGGCACAGAAAGGACTTCCTCATGAAACGCAGAATGCTTCTCTCCCGGCTTCTCGCCGCTGCGTCGGCGCTCGCGCTGCTGACCGGCTGCGGCGCGCAGAAAGCGGACAACTCCCCCTCGCCGAGCGAGCCTGTGACCGTCACGGTCTGGACCTACTACAATGGCGAGCAGCTCGAGTCGTTCAACGCGCTCGTCAATGAGTTCAACTCGACCGTCGGAAAGGAAAACGGCATCACCGTCGAAAGCTCCAGCCAGGGCAGTGTCAACGATCTTGAAACCAATGTCCTCGCCTCGGCAGAGGGGAAGGTCGGCGCGGCTCCCATGCCCAACATCTTCTCCGCCTATGCCGACACAGCTTACGCGCTCGACCAGATGGAGCAGATCGCCGACCTCAGCGAGTACCTCACCGAGGAAGAGCGCAGCGACTTCATCGCCGACTATCTGAGCGAGGGCGACTTCTCCGGTAACGGCAGCATCAAGATCCTGCCTGTTGCAAAGTCGACCGAGCTGCTCTTCCTCAACGAGACCGACTGGGCTCCGTTCGCCGAGGCCACGGGCGCAAGCTATGACGACCTTGCCACCATCGAAGGCCTCATCTCCGTCGCCCAGCGCTACTACGAGTGGACCGATGCGCAGACGCCCGACATTCCCGACGACGGCCGCGCCTTTTTCGGCCGCGACGCGATGGCCAACTATATGCTCATCGGCGCCCGTCAGCTCGGCTGCACCATCTTCGATGCCAAGGAAGGCATCATGACGCTGGACTTTGATAAGGACGTTGCCCGCAAGCTGTGGGACAATTACTATGTTCCCTTCATCAAGGGCTATTTCAGCGCCGGCGGCCGTTTCCGCAGCGATGACATGAAGAGCGGCAGCATCATCGCCTATGTCGGCTCCTCCTCGAGCGCGACGTTCTTCCCCTCTCAGGTCATCACGGACAATATGAGCAGTCATGACATCACCCTCACCATTCTTCCCTGCCCGAAGTTTGAAGACGGCGAGGACTACGCCGTGCAGCAGGGCGCGGGCATGGTCGTCACCAAGGCCACCGACGCGGAGATCCGCGCAAGCCTCATCTTCCTCAAATGGTTTACCTCTCCCGAGCATAACATTGCCTTTTCCGTCTCCTCCGGCTATCTTCCCGTCACGCGCGAGGGCAACTCCATCGACGCCATCCGCGCAAGCGGCCTTGCGCTCAGCGATGACATGGATCAGGTCCTGACCGTCGCCACCGCCACGGTGAACGACAACCACCTCTACACTCCGCGCGCCTTCTCCGGCGGCACGGACGCACGCGCCGTGCTCGAATACACCATGAGCGACAAGGCCACCGCTGACCGCACGACCATTGACGAGCGCATGGCGGATGGGCAGAGCTTTGCCGAGGCCTCTGCAGAGTTCCTCACGGACGAGTGCTTTGAAGCCTGGTATCAGGACACGCTGACCGCGCTGCAGGCCTACGAGGGCTGAGCCGCCGCATCGCATTTTACCGGAAGGAGGGACATTTGTGACAAAGCAGGCACCGGCCGACAAAAAGGCACCGAATCGCTCTATTTTCGTTACCATCCTGCGCTCGATGCTCGCCGTTCTTCTGGTCGAGCTCGTGCTGCTCATCGGTATTCTCTATTTCAGCCGAGTCAACGTCCAACTGGAGCAGAACGCGGCGGACCTGCTGCAAAAGCAGGTGGAAAACCGCCAAAGCTATTTGCAGAGCCTGATGCTCTCGGCGCAGGACCTTTCCACCCTTGCAGGCAGCATCAACACCACCGCGCAGTCGCTCATCGACTCCGGCGATATCTCCGTCGACACGCTCGATCGCAGCAATGAAGACGCGCTTTCCCTTCTGAGTGCCATCGGCGAAAAAATGATCGCCTCCATGCGCCGCCGCTCTGTTACAGGCATCTTCGTCGTGCTCAACACGCACGACCTTGATACCCGCACGGAGGGCGATCCGCTTCCCTGCCTGTATCTGCGCGACCTGGAGCCGTCGTCCTCCCCCTCGGTCCGCAATTCCGACCTTCTCATCGAACGCGCGCCCTCGCAGATCGTGCAGTCGCTGCACATCTCGACCGATACGTGCTGGATGCCCTCGCTGCTCTATTCCGAAACGCGTGCGGACGGCCTGCTCTACCCGGTCTTTCAGGCCGCTTACCACAGCGGCGGCGAGCTTGAGACCGACGATCTCGGCCACTGGACCGTCAAGCCCTACACGCTCTCCGGCGACACGCACTCCGCCATCGCCTACACGGTCCCGCTCATGCTGGACGACGGCACGGTCTACGGTGTGCTCGGCGTCGAGATGCTCGAAAGTCATCTGCGCTCGCTCCTGCCGAGCAGCGAGCTGCAAAACGACGGCAGCGGCTCCTACCTCTTCGCTCTTGCCGACCGCACGCTGGGCGGCAGCGACTTTCCCGTGAGCGTCATCACCGACTCCGCCGGCGAAAATGCCGCGCTTGAGGAGGCCGGCGATGCGCTCTTGCTCACCCCCTCCATCCACGGCGGTTACCGCGCGATGATCGACGGCGAATATTGCCATGCCTCCGTGCTCCCGCTCTCGCTTTACAGCCGCAATGCTCCCTTTTATAATGAAGTTCCGCTGCTCATCGGCATCGTGCCGGAGTCGCAACTCTATGCCTTTTCCGGCCACGTGACACGTCTTCTCATCATTGCCGTGCTGCTCGTGCTGGCAGCCGGTCTTTTCAGCAGCCTGCTCGTTGCGCAGCGGCTCGCCAAGCCGGTCGCCCGCCTTTCCAGCGAGGTCACGCGCGCCCAGCATGACCACAGCAGCATCCCCACGCTCTCTCCCACCGGTATCAACGAGCTCGACCGCTTCTCCTCGGCCTTCACGCGCCTCAGCCGCGACGTGCTCGCCGCCTCGACCAAATTCCTGCGCATCATGGATATGGCGAGCGTGGAACTCGGCGGCTACGAGCTGCGCTTTGACCCGGAAAGCGTTTATGCGACCGACAACTTCTTCCCGCTGCTCGGGCTTCAGGGGGTGGATATTTCCGCGCTGAGTCCGGAGGACTTCCGCGGCCTTCTGCACCGCTTTGAGGCGACCTGTCCGCCCACGGCCTCGCCCGACGGCTCCAAGCTCTACTGCGTCGCACAGCCGGACGGCTCACAGCGCTACATCCGCATCGAAACGACATACGAGGACGACGCGCAGGTCGGCCTTGCCGAGGATGTGACCTCCTCCACCCTGGAGCGGCTGCGCATCGAGCATGAACGCGATTATGATACGCTCACAGGGCTCTACAACCGCAGAGCCTTCCAGCGCATTTGCAGCGACCTCTTCAGTGAGCCGGAGAAGCTCGGCCACGCGGCGCTGCTGATGTTCGACCTCGACGGGCTCAAGCACACGAACGACACCTTCGGCCACGACTGGGGTGACGAATACATCCGCCAGACGGGTCTCTGCTTTGCCAAGAATGCGCCCGCGCGCACGATCTGCTCGCGCATCTCGGGCGACGAGTTCAACATTTTCCTCTACGGCTACCACGATCAGGACGCCCTGCGCGCGGATATCCGCGCGCTGCACGAAGCCCTCAAGCAGACGACTGTCGAGCTGCCGAGCGGCCGCGCCCTGCACGTGAGCGTCTCCGGCGGCGTCGCGTGGTATCCCGAGAGCTGCACAAACCTTGTCACGCTGCGCAAATACACGGATTTTGCCATGTATCAGGTCAAGCACTCGCAAAAGGGCAGGCTTCTCGAATTCGACCCCGAGGTCTACCGGCAGGACCGCTTTGCAAGCCGCAGCCGCGCGGAGTTCCACCGGCTCGTCAACGAGGAGCTCATCACCTACTACTTCCAGCCGCTTGTCTCGGCCGCCACGGGCGAGGTCCTCGCTTACGAAGCGCTCATGCGCGTGGAGGGGCTTTCCACGCTGCGCTCACCCGACGATGTGCTGCGCCTTGCCAAGGAGGAGAATTGCCTGCACGAGATCGAGCGCATCACCTTCTTCCATTCCTCCGGGTCCTTCCTCGCGCTCGAGGAGAGCGGCAAGATCCCCCAGGAGCGGCTGCTGTTCGTCAATTCCATCGCAAGCCAGCATCTGACGGACGAGGAGCAGCAGGAATACTTCCGCCGCTTCTCCCATCTGCTGCCGCATCTTGTCATCGAGATCACAGAGGAAGAGGGGCTTGATCTGAACGCTCTCAAGGCCAAGCGCAATATTGCCGGCAGCGCCGGCGCGTTCGCGCTCGACGACTATGGCAGCGGCTACAGCAACGAGCGCAGCCTGCTCGAACTCTCGCCGGATTACATCAAGATCGACCTCTCCATCATCCGTCACATCGACACCGACGCCAATAAGCGCCAGATCGTGTCAAATACCGTCGCCTACGCACATCCGCGCGGCATGAAGGTCGTGGCGGAGGGCCTTGAAACGCCCGAAGAGCTCAGGACCGTTCTCTCCCTCGGCGTGGACCTGCTGCAGGGCTTTTACCTTGCGCGTCCCGCCGCCGTACCAGGCCCCGTCAGCAGCGGTGCGCTTGAAACGATCCGCGCGTTTCATTCCTCGCAGGAGGACCGCCAGATCTCCATCTTCCCCGCAGAGCGGGAAACATAACGGCAAGCGCCCGAAAGCCTTT
>OKRY01000691.1_pt1 | contig 27515 bp, 11 predicted proteins | sample 1601121 | NCBI WGS metagenome assembly OKRY01 (sample SAMEA3541546, study PRJEB24748) | human gut metagenome | biome: human gut; feature: human-associated habitat; material: faeces | place: China | collected 2012
AAAACGATATTCTTCTTATAATATGGTGCTCCCACTAGGACTTGAACCTAGGACCCACCGGTTATGAGCCGGTTGCTCTGACCAACTGAGCTATGGGAGCATTCTATATATTCTGTGTTAAGTGTTATCTCCTTAGCACAGAACTAAGTATAAACCAATTTTATTTTTTTGTCAATAGTTTTTTTTAATTTTTTTATTTTTTTATAATCCTTTTATTGCAACTAAATATTCATTTGATTCTACAATTCTATTTTCACCTTGATAATTATATTTTGCCCCAGTAAAATATACTCTATATCCTAAATTCTCAAATTTATTTCTTGCTAATCTTAGTACTTCATCAATTTCATCTTCTGATAAATTATGTCTTACTTTTAATTCAAAAAAAGTATATCTAACAAATTCTTCATTTTCAGCAATTTTTTTATTTATATCTTTATCTAATTCTTCTAATGTCATTTTTTGCCTCCTATTTTGCTATTCCAAATATTTCTTGTGTATTATATCACTTAATTTTCATAATGTAAATATATTATTATGAGAAAAAATGTATAAATTTTTCCTTATTTGTAATAATAAAAATATACAAAAAAATCAAACCAAACAAGGAGGAAATCAAATGAAAGCAACAGGTGTTGTAAGAAGAATAGATGATTTAGGTAGAGTTGTAATTCCAAAAGAGATAAGAAAAACTTTAAGAATAAAAGAAGGTGAACCTTTAGAAATTTTTACTGATAGAGAAGGGCAAGTTATATTAAAAAAATATTCACCTATTGGTGAATTATCTGAATTTGCTACTGGATATGCTGAAACTTTGTCAAAAACAACTGGTCATATAGCTTGTATTACAGATAAAGATACTGTCATAGCTGTTTCTGGTGGTTCTAAAAAAGAATATTTAGAACAAAATGTTAGTGATGAACTTGAACAATTAATGGAAGACAAAGAAATTTATACAAGTAATGAAAATAGTAATGTTTCTGTTCCTATAACCAAAAACGATTCTAATAACAAAAAATATAATGCTCAAGTTGTATACCCAATAATTTCTAATGGTGATACTATTGGAACTGTAATTCTTCTTTCTAAAGAAGCTAATACCAAAATGAATGAAGTTGAAACAAAAATAGCTCAATCTGCAGCAACATTTTTAGGTAGTCAGATGGAAATATAAATAAAAAGGTCCTATAGAAAATATATCTATAGGATTTTTATTATTTTTTTAATATATCTTTTATTACTTCTCCAGCAATTATTAGTCCAGCAACAGATGGCACAAATGATATACTTCCTGGTACTTGTTTTCTTATTGTGCATTTTCTTTTTGTTCCTGGAGGACATATACAATTATTTTTACAACTGTTTTCACAATTTTCATTTGGTTTTATTGGTTCTTCTTTTGAATATACTACTTTTAGTTTATTTATTCCTCGTGTTCTTAATTCTTTTCTCATTACTTTTGCAAGTGGACATACACTTGTTTTATAAATATCTGTAACTTCAAATTTTGTTGGATCTAATTTATTTCCTGTTCCCATACAAGACATAATTGGAATATTTAATCTATTAGCTCTTACTACTAGTTCTACTTTTGCTGTTACTGTGTCAACTGAATCTACAATATAATCTACTGTGTTATCTAATATTTCATCACTATCTGGCATGAAAAATTCTTGATGTATTTCTACATTTGCATTTGGATTAATTTCTAATATTCTATCTCTTGCAACTTCAACTTTATTTTTTCCAATTGTTTTTCTTGTTGCTATTATTTGTCTATTTAAATTTGTTAAACAAACTTTATCATCATCTATTAATATAAAATTTCCTATTCCGGCTCTTGCTAATCCTTCAACTACAAATGATCCAACTCCTCCAATGCCAAAGATTGCAACTTTTGCATTTTGTAATTTTTCTATTCCTTCTTTTCCAATTAATAGTTCTGTTCTTGAAAATTGATTTAACATTTCATTGCTCCTTTTTATATTATCAATTTTATATCTTAGCATATTTTTTATATTTTTTCAATAGTAGATATAATAAAAATAGAGAGTAATTATGTTACTCTCTACTTTGAAAACTTTTACTTTATCAATTTTTTTATCCAATTCTTCTCTTTTAAAGATATATGTATATATATTACAAATTTTGATTATTTTTTACCAAACAATTGTTAGATTTTTAAATTTGTGATATACTAATTACATTAAAATTATAAGGAGATATTTATGTTTAAATTACATTCAGAATATAAACCAACAGGTGATCAACCACAGGCAATTGAATATTTATCAAAAGGTATAGAACATGGAAAAAAATTTCAAACTCTTTTAGGTGTTACTGGTTCTGGAAAAACTTTTACAATGGCTAATATAATTCAAAATGTTCAAAAACCAACATTAGTCTTAGCCCATAACAAAACTTTAGCTGGTCAACTTTATTCAGAATTCAAAGAATTTTTCCCTGAGAATCATGTTGAATATTTTGTAAGTTATTATGATTATTATCAACCTGAAGCATATGTTCCTAGTACTGATACTTATATTGAAAAAGATTCATCCATAAATGATGAAATAGATGAATTGCGTCACGAAGCTACATCTTCACTTTTAACTTATAAAGATACTATAGTTGTAGCATCAGTATCTTGTATATACGGTATTGGAGAAGTAGAAGAATATCAAAATAAAATGTTAACTCTTAGTATAGGTGATGAAATTGAAAGAGATAAAGTTCTTGCTAAACTAGTAGAAATGCAATTTGAAAGAAATGATTTTGACTTTCATCGTGGAACTTTTAGAGTAAGAGGTGACATAGTGGAAATAATACCTGTTAACCAAGATAAAACTGGTTATAGAATTGAGTTTTTTGGTAGTGAAATAGATAGAATAAGTGAAATAGACGTTTTAACAGGAGCAATTGTTACTAATAAAAAGACAATAAGTATTTTTCCTGCTAGTCACTTTGTAGTGAGTGATGAAAAATTAAAAGCTGCTATTAAAAGAATAAAAAGTGAATTAAAAGAACGATTAGAGGAACTAAAGAAGGAAAATAAATTATTAGCAGCAGAAAGATTAGAACAACGAACAAATTATGATTTAGAAATGTTAGAAGAGACTGGTTTTTGTCACGGAATAGAAAACTATTCTGCCCCAATGGCTGGTAGAGAAAGAGGAGAAACTCCAACCACATTAATGGACTTCTTTAATGATGATTATTTACTAATTGTAGATGAATCACATGTTACTTTACCACAGGTAAGAGGAATGTATAATGGTGACAGGGCTAGAAAGATGAATCTTGTCGATTATGGTTTTAGGCTTCCGAGTGCCTTAGATAATAGACCATTAAAATATGAAGAGTTTGAAAAGAAGATAAATCAAGCAATCTACGTATCAGCAACACCAGGAGATTATGAACTTCTAAAAACAGATGGTGAGTATGTTGAACAAATTATTAGACCAACAGGTTTACTTGACCCTACTATCGAAGTAAGAGGCTCTGAAGGACAAATTGATAACTTAATAGAAGAAATAAGAATTAGAAAAGAAAAAAATGAAAGAGTTTTAATTACAACTTTAACAATTAGAATGGCAGAAGAACTTACTAATTATTTAAAAGATGTTGATATTAAGGTAGCTTATTTACATACGGAAATTAAAACTTTAGAGCGTTTACAAATTATTCATGACTTAAGAATTGGTAAATATGATGTAGTTGTTGGAATAAACCTTTTAAGAGAAGGAATTGATATACCAGAGGTGTCATTAATAGCTATCTTGGATGCTGATAAAGAAGGATTTTTACGAAGCGAGCGAAGCTTAATTCAAACGATAGGTCGTTGTGCTAGAAATAAAGATGGCCACGTTATTATGTATGCTGATAAAGTAACGGATAGTATGCAAAAAGCCATTGATGAGACAGCAAGAAGAAGAACTATTCAAGATAAGTATAATAAAGAACATAATATAACTCCTAAAACTATCGTTAAAGAAATAAGAGAAGTAGTAAGTAATGTAGATAAAGCTAGTAAGAAAAAAACTAAGAAATTAACTAAACAAGAAAGATTAAACGAAATCGAAAGAATAGAAACAGAAATGATGAAAGCTGCTAAAGAATTAGACTTTGAAAGAGCTACAGAACTTAGAGATATCTTATTTGAAATGAAAATGGAATAGAAAAAAAAGGAAATAATTTTTACATTATTTCCTTTTATTCTGGAATTATATTCTTACTTGAAACTGTAATAACTGGTCTAACTTCTTTTGCAGTATTAACAGTTGCATTTTGAACTGACGAATTAGTCTTATTAACATATTTAGCATAGTTTTTAACATCTGTATCTGATGTTATATTTCCATATGAATCATGTTTTTGTTCTTTATAAACTGAATTCATTAACCAGAAATCACTACTACCATATAACCATGATAAATCAGAGTTATTAGATTGTTTTAAACTATTATATTCATTTTCAGTTAATAATCTTACCTTATAAGTATTATACATATTTGAAACACATTTTCCTTCACTTATTAATGTTCCACCATATGATGCGCTTTGTAATCCAGATGCATCATCACAAACACTAGTATCAACAAGTATTGGTAAATTTAATGAATTTTCATTAATAAAACTATTATTTATATATTTATTAATTTCTGAATCGCTCCATCTGTATACTGAACTACCAGAATTCATATGTCCCATCTTCTTACTTACAGTTTTCGAATCAGCAAGTAAAGTTAATATTTGTTCATTATCTTTATCCACAGTATTTATAACATGGAAATCAATACCTGCATATCTTACTGCTTCTCCAACTTTATATGTATTTGAAGTGACAGTTGCATCTGTTGATTCTATTTCATCTTCCTTCTTTTCAACTTCAAGAAGAGTTACTGTATTAATAAATGTTCTTGCTTCAGTTTGTGAAGGCATATCAAGCGCTATTGTTAAATATCTTTTTTCACCAGGATTAATTAAATCATTTTCTAGTGCAATACTTCTAATTTCACCATCAGAATAGAACCAATCTTTATTAAGTTCATCACTTGAATTAAATGTAAGTCCAACAGGAATATCTTCATTTATCAATTTTACATATCCAGATGATGTAGAATTATTTGTTATTTCAATTCCATAATATACTTTTGCAGTTGCTCTTAAACTATTTCTAACACTTAGTAAAACCTTAGTTTGATTATCATAATTAAGTGTATTTAAAGTATTATTATAATTTAAATCAATTCTTGTTATATATTTCTTTATATCAAATCCAAATGTTTTTCTAGAAATTAACCCTATATTCATATCTTTTATTGATTCAATTTCTCTTGTGACTCTTATACCATCAGATTCATCTGGAGTTCTTTTATTACTTATTTCAATAATATTATCATCTACTTTATATCCATCAGAATCTTTAGTTGTATCTTCTGTTGCATATCTAAGTGTTAAATCATATAAAGAACTATTATAGTTTGCTCTTATTTTATATCTTCCTACATCTAAATCTTTAAACATATATTTACCATCTTTATCTGTAGTTGCATCACTAATTTTCTTCATATTATTATCTGAATCAAGTTTATATAAAGTAACTGGCATATCTTTATAATAAGTATCTCCATCATCTTCTATACCATTTTCATTATTATCAATGAATACTCTACCAGAAATATTTCTACTTATTACACTTGCTTCTATCTTATTTGATTCATTTTGAGTATATGTTTTAGAAGCACCAACAAATGAATTTACATATTTATCAGAATAATTATTATTTTCTGGTTTTAATGTAACCTTAATACTATCTGCTGCCTTATTTGCTTCTAAGTTTATATTTGTTATTTTTATTGCAGTTACTTCTGTATAATCATCTAAATTACATTCTTTAAATTCATTATTTGAATCTAATACTTCATTATTTAACTTACTATATTCTTGATTTGAACAATATACTTTGGCATTTCCCATAGTACTTGGAAGTTCTATTTTTGCCTTATATGTACCATTAAAATCAGAACCATTTCTATCACCTATACTTGGTAAAATATCAAGTATAGCATAATCAGTTAAATTTTTATTTGTATTATTATATATATCTAATATATAACTAAACTCACTATTCTTTTCTACTTTGGATCCATTTTCACCAATTTTTTGTGTAACAATTACATTTTCTATACCTGTGGCATAAATTGTAAAACTACCTGTTAAATAACTAAAATAACTTGTATCTTTTTCATTGTTAACATTTATTGCTTCTACAGTACTTGTTACTGTTAAAGGTACTCCATTACCCTTAATTTTTGGAGATAATGTTGTCTTAAAATTAATTTCATCAATTTTCATATTAGGTTTAGTATATGGAAGTGTATAAATTAATTTTGTAGTATTATTTTCATATGTAACTTCTGGTGTTCCAAGATCTTTATCTGGAACATAATTAATTCCTTCTGGAATTGTTACTATAACCTTTAAATGATTGATGTACCATGTATCATCAGCACCAACTCTTTCATTTTCATCAGTTATTGTTGTTTTTATATTATATAGTAATGTATCATTTTTAGAAACATCATAGTTAGTTTTAATACTACCATCAGAATTTTTATTTTTTACTGTTATTTCTTCTCTAGAAGTGAAATTAACAATTTTTAATGAATCACCCCAAGCATTAGTACTTTTGCTTGCTATAGTATTTCCATTATATACTGTTTTTATATAGTTATTAGGACTTGTTATACTATTTTCATCATTTGTAACTCTAGGTGCATAATAAGTAAGTACATCATCATAATCTGATGAACTTGCAACTACAGTTGCTTGATATGTTTTAGTTAAATCACTTACATTTCTTACTCTTAAAAGTACTTCAACAGTAACCTTTGCAGAATCTGGAAGTTTAACACCTTTTTTAGTTTGAATAACTATCTTAGTTATTGAAATCTCATTATTATCACTTGTTTTAGCATCTGATATCTTTTTAAATGTTTGTTCTACTCCATCATTTGCTTTAATGCAAGGACCACCATATATATTCATTATTTGATCTTTAGTATATGAACTAATAGATTTTGAACATGCACTTGTTATAATAGATGAATCTTCCTTGCTTACATTTGTTTTTGCTTCTACTTTATAATTTGAATTATCAAAACTTCCTGTTAAATAAGTAATCTCAAAATCATCTTGTGACAATTTTTTATCACCAGTGCCTTCAACAGTTATCTTAATATCTTTATCTCCATTTTGCATTACTCCATATGCATCTGGATCTACTTTTATTACTTCTTTTAATCCTTGATCAGACATTGTTTTCTTATAATTAAATGTTGTTTTATATGTAACATTTTCACCCTTAGATACAGCACCTGTTCCACTTTCTTTACTAGCAATTTTATTATCTGCACTATCATAAAATTCACCAGTTAAAGAATAATCTTTTTCTTCATAATATTTATTAGTTGCTTTTGCTGAATAATTTGAAAGAGTTATTTCTGAACCACTTACATCTTTTATTTTTACATTTTTAACATTAAGACTTGTTACTATATCATTTTTACCATCAGATTCTGTTCTTGGTGAGAATACTGTTACTGCATATGTACCAATATAATGATCTTTATTAGATATTTTTGTACCATCTGCATTTACACTTGCACTTGTGTAATTTATTTTATAACCACTTATAGATGCATTATATCCTGAATCAGTTTTTGTAACTTTTATTTCACCAGGATTTTTAACAAGTTTACTTGCATCAGTTGAATTTGTACTATATGGATTTGAGACAGCAATAGGTTCTATTCCAGATACATTATTTGAACCATATAATCTAATCCATGAATCATCTATATTAACTGTTTTCGTACTTCCATTTTGTGATGCATTTATACTAAATGTTATATCAGAACCATCTGGCATTGTAAGACCTTTGATTCCTTTTGAATCATTTCCTAAAATCTTAATACCAAATACATAACTTAAATATCTACCTGTTACATTATTATATGTAGTCTTTTGTCCTTCTGTTGTTTGCCCTATTAAATTTACATCATAATCTGCTTCTTTTGAAGATACGATTGTTGGCATATAGTTGTAAAAACCTGTTGTTAAACTTTTATCACTATATTTATTTGTTTTTTCACTATCATATTCATAATTAACCTTTTCAGTATCAAACGAAATACTTCCTAAATTAATTGTATAATTCGAATCTGTATTAGTACTTTCTTGTATTTCAAACTTTGGACTTATTTTAGTTCCATTAGGTGCTCCTAAAACATATAAAGTTATTTTAGAATTAAAATTTCCATAAGTATCTATACCATTAAATGAATATGTATGTGATGTTTCACCTACTATACCATCTTTTGTAAATGAAACATACTTTGATATACTTTCTGGAATAGTTACTTTTATATCAACTGTTCTTTCTTCATAATCATTACTTCCATCTTTACTCATAATTGTATAATCAAAATTATAAGATAATGTATCAAATGATCTAACTATTCTATTTTTAGAATTATTATCATTTCCTGGAATATATCCTGTAATACTTGAATATGAACTTTGATTAGAATAATCAAGACCATCACTCAAATCAAAATTACTAGCTCCTGTTTCTATTTTATTTAATTTTACTTGCTTCATTGCTACTTTGTTTGCTGCTGTATCAGCACTTGCTAATTTGCCATATACAAAAAAACTAGCAACAATTAAAACCACAATTAGAATACAAATAATTTGTACTTTCTTGCTCTTAAAATTTAACTTCATATACTCACCTATTTTCTTAAGTTAATTATATCAACAAGTACCATTTTTTTCAATATATACGCTATAAAAAGTGTTTCTTTAACAAACATTTTACTAACAAAAAAGATGAACTTTTTATAGTCCATCCTTATTCAAAATCATAACTCCATTCTATTTTTGTTATCTTACCTAATTTATAATATATATTTAATTTTGATATGTTAGATTTTTCATTATTAACTGTTGCATCTTTATTTACGTATAAAATTTTTGATGAATTTCTAGCACCAAAATATATTGTTTCAGTTATTTCATTATCTGATAATGCTTTAGAAGTATAGTTACCATACATGTATGTTCCTTTTTTATTTTGAACTTTAAACTTTTTCATTGTTTTTGTTATTGAATCATTTACTTTAATATCTCTAGCAACATTATATTTATTACTTGTAACTTTTACACCAACAAGCATATAATCATTATAAAACTCTTTTAATGTAACTGTTAATCCATCATAAATTAATTCTTTATAACTATACTTATCTTTAGTAATATTTCTTTCTTTATTTGGAGTTCCTAGCGATTTTCTTATTTTTTCTTCTTTATCGCCATAATTTAAATCATTAATTTTTAAATCAGAAACAGAGAATATTGTTTTATTATTAGTTTTTAAATTTACTAAACTAAAGTCTCTATAATTTCTTGAAACAATTAATAGAGATAATAATATTACTATTATTATAGATGTAATTAAAAGCATTATTTTATCTCTTTTTAATTCTTGTTCTAAATTCTTTTTATTCTTTTTTTTATTAGCCATTTAACTCTATTCTCCTTTACTCTGATTGTTTCTTATACATTCTTAACATTATCATAAGCGCTATTATTACTGATGCGATTGTTGCGATTATTAAACCGTATCTTACTACTTTTTGACCAGTTTGTATACTTACAACAAGTTCAGCACTTGCACTTGATTTTACTTCTATTTTTTCTGTTTTTGATTTATTTACTATTATTGAATTACCATATACATTTCCACTATTATCAACAAAGAATGTTGCTATATTTGGATTTTTACCTAATTCTTTTCCTGGAGCAGGTGTTACTTCTACTATTCTATATTGTCCTTCTTCTAAGTAGTATACTGTAGCACTACCATTTACTGTTGTTATTATTTTATTATCGCTTGATTCATCAGCTTTATAATATACTCCAGTTTCTGTTTCTTCTCTAATTACTGTTATATCATGATATTTTTTATTATCATCTAACTTTTGAAGTTTAAATTCTGCACCATCTAATAAATTGTTATATTCATCATATTTATAGAATGTAAATGGTGTTGGTTTGTTTATTAATGTTTTATATGTATCAGATGCATATTCAGTATTCTTTGGAATTGTAACCATTGTATATCTATCTTCTTCATTCTTTGGTAAAGAATATCCTTTTGGAGCCTTTACTTCTTCAATAATATAACAATGATCATATTCTAAATATTGAATTAATGCTTCACCTTGTTTTATTTCAACCTTGTTCTTTTCAGTATTTAACGTTTCATCAAAATTAGCCCATGAATCTGCATAATCTTTATAAGTTAATTTTGTATTTATTTCAGAACATTTTTCTCCATCTCTATCTGTACATGTAAGAATTGTATCTGTATCCTTAGTTGGTCTATTTTCATATACACCATCTCTAATTGTTTTTAATTTTAATAATGTCTTAGGTTGATTCATAGCAGATAAATTAGCATCACATGTTTTTCCTTCATATATTTTAAATTCTGCGCCTGGAAGTAATTCACCAGTATCTGAATATTTTCTAATTATTAATGATGTTGGTTTATTTGGTACATCCACTTCATCAACTTTTACAGTTGTATTTGTAACTGTGAAACTAGTTTCAGCATTTCTTCCACTTGGAAGAGAATAATTTTTAGGTGCGACTGTTTCAAGTAATACATATCTATAATTTGATTCTAAGTATCTTAGTACTAATATTCCATTATATGGATGTAAACTTGTTTCATATTTTTGGCCTTTTGAAACATCGCTATCACTTATTTTTCTATATACTTCAACACCTTGTAATCCTTCTGCATCTGTTGGATCTTCTTCATCACCATTTATAACTGCTCTTGGATTAAATTTAACAAGTGTCATACCATTTTTTTCTCTTTCTTCTTTTGTTACATAATCTGCTGGATGACATTCTGTTCCTTTAGCGCATTTATATACTTCAAAAGTTGTTGTTTCATCTTGTATTAAATAATTATATTTTGAATCACGTTTTTCAAATCTAACTCTTGTTGGTTTATCACTAATTAAATTTGTTGTTGTACTTTGAGTTGTATCTCCTTCAGTACAAGGTATTTTATATTTAACAGATGTTGGTGTTGATTCTGTTTTTTCTTTAACATATACTGATCCATCTGGAACACTAACTTCTTCCACAGTATATTCATTACCTCTACATAAATTTGTTATCTTTATGTGTCCACCACATGTATGTAATTCAGTACCATTTGTATCTGTTTGATCAGATTTTACATATCTATATTCACTATAACTGCTGTCAGTACTACAATCTCCCACATCTCTTACTTTCTTAAGTGTTAAGTATTTACCACTTGAGTCTTTTATTTTAAATACGATTTTATCAAAATCATTTCTTTCTTTATCATTTTCAAATGTAACATTTGAATCACTCTTATTTTTATCAGCCGCATCATAATAACTATAGAAATCTTTTTTAGTAAATGTTATTTCTGTTGGTTTATTTTCTAAAGTTTGTTTTGATGAAACATGTGTAGTACATGATGTTGCATTTGAACTTGAACATTCAGTTATAGTAAATTTATAACTGCTATCACTTGTATAACTTGGATAATAATAACCTATGCAATCATTAGAATTTGATGATGCATTACATGCCTTATTATTCTTTTCTTTTATATAATATGTTCCTTTAGGTAAATGCTTAATTGTTATTTTTCTATTATTATCAAGATGTAATGCTGTTGTTGGTGTTCCTTCTGGACCATCTATCGTATTTCCAGCATATTCGTAAACACCATTTTCTAATACAAATGAAAGAACTTTATTATCCTTATCAGTAACATTAAATTCTAATAATTTTAATTCTTCTGTAGTTAAATCTTTAAGTGTTTTTTCTTTTCCATTAACTATTATTTTTACATTTTCCTCATCACCAGAAGAAACTGTTTTTGTAAATTCAAATACTGTTGGATAGTTTACTATTTTATTAGAATCAGTTATGTTATTACTAACCTCAGTACTTGTTTTTACTTTAAGAGTATTTTTTGCACCCATTGTATGTGATGGTATTGAACTTGTTTCAGTAACCAAGTATTCTCCTGATGGAACACCAATTACACAAACTGGTCCATCTTGATCAGATTCAAATGTAGTAGAATCATTGGCATTTGTTGAATATACATAACAGTTTCCATTCATATATTGTTGCTTTTCAGCAGTATGATGAATATTTACACCATTCTTACTAACTGTAAATTTTGCTTTTGGTACTGGATAATCTCCACGTTCTGAAACTTTAAACCAGCTTATAACTAATTTTTGATCTTCATATACAAAATTATTCGAAGGTGCAGTACAATTAGAATCACCTTTTTCCATTTGATAAACCTGTACGTCCATTCCTTGTGTATTAAGTGCATAACCTTCTGGTGCACTAGTTTCCTTTATATAGTAAGAACCATTATTATACTTTGCTCCAAAGTAGAATGTTGCTACTCCAGTTTTATCTGTTGTTGCAGTACCAAAAGTACTACCATTTTCAGAATAATATGCAGTAAACGTAGCATTTTTAAGTGGCTCACCTGTAATCATATCTATTTTCATAACCTTTGCACAATATGTTACATGTGTATCTTTAACAAGTTCTGCATCTGATGTTGGACATGTATATTCACCTTTACTATTTCTTGTCATAAGAGTTAAATTACTTGCTTTAATAGTTTTTTCATTACTATCATTCCAATATTCATTCATTTTGTTTGAATCACATGATGAATTCAATCTTAAAGGATCTGTATTAGTTCCACCATTTTCTCTTAATTTATAACTTGAATACTCCAAATTAGTAAATACAACTTCCCCAGTTTTATCTGTTATTTTTGTATCACTAAAACCACCTAGAGAACAAATGTTATTTTCACATATAGTTAAATTTTTATTATATAATTCTAATTCAGCATTTGCAAGTGCACATGATGTATTATCCTTATCAGTCTTTTTTGCGCGATAACAATAATATTTTTTAGCATTTGAAACTGGTGACTTAACAAGGGTTTTTTCAATACAATTTTCACCATTCTTATCACAATCACTCTCATCTAGTGTTATATTTTTACATGTTGTATCACAATAATATTTATTTTCATTACAAGTAGTTTCTTTTACTGAATAATTACCAAATTTTAAATTTTTCCAAACCGTTTGATCACCTGAGAAAAAAATCTTACTACTAATTGCATTTCCTGATTTACAATCTTTTCCTGAATACAAAGTAACTCTAAATCGTTCTCCATCTAATTTTTTATTACCAATACCTTTTAATTCTTTCGCTACTGCAATTTTTCCTTTTTCTTCAGCACTCCAAGTAAATTTTAATACACCACCTGGAGTTTGACCTCCTTGCCATGCCTGTTCTCCACCAGTAAATTTCAAAATAATATACTTCTTGGTATTATCAATTTTAATAACCTGTATATTGAAACTACCCTGTACATTATCTTTTGATGCACTGTTATTATGATCATTACAGAATAATGCAGCATATATAGTACCCTTAAACAATATTTTATTACTAGTAGATTCAGTTAATCTAATTACAAAATCTTCATATTCTGATGAACTTAATGTACAATTTGAGCTATTACAATCACTATATAAATAGTTATCTGCTTTTTTCCAAGCATCATTAACTTCAGTAGGATATTGACAAGCATTATTTTCCTGACAACTTGGCCAAAAATACCATGTATCAACTTTATCAAACTTTAGTGTTTCCCCATCTTTTAAATTTGGAGCACTTTTAAGTTCACCAGAAGATGCCATATTATCATATGTTGCAGTTTCAGCAAATATATTTTTTATATCAATTATTTTTTCAATCAAACTTTTTTTCTTAACTTTTACAGTAATTTTATTAATCAACACTGGATTTATATTTAAATTTATTGTCCCTGAGCTAGAATCCCAAAAATATTTATCCTTAAATACACTTTTTGTTGATTCATTTATATAAATTGCTATATCATCTTTTGTATATATTTTACCAACATTAGGTTTCATTACAGAAAAAGAAGTTGTAACATCATTACCATTTCTTGTAAGTGATTTACTTTTGTTTCCTTTTTTATACTTTATTTTAATATTGCTTAAATCATCTTTGTTTATTCTAGTAACAATTTGCATTTTAACAGGCTCTTTATCACCCTTTTCAAATTTTTCATAATATTTTTTAGGAACTTTTATTTGTTGGTTTGAATCCATAGAAGCATCTTCAATTACAGTACCTGTTATATCATTATAAGCAAAACCAAAGCTTGCAATATGTTTTATAATCAAAGGATTAACATTATTTAATTTTGCAATATAATATTCACCTTGTTCATTTAATTCAACATATCCAACTGTTGAATATAATATATCATTTTCATATTTGCTTGTTGCCTCAGTACTTGTTAAATTATCTGGAGTATTTTTTTCATCCATTATAGTATACACAATTGGAAGAGTATGTCCAAGCTTACTTTCAGTCTTTTCTTTACCAAAAGATCTGTTTATTACAAGGTGAACTAAAAAATCCGACAATAAAAATAACACCAAAACAGTTAATATTATAAAGATATATTTTTTCTTATTTTTCATATAAACCACTCCTATTCAAAATTATAATTTTTTCTATCATTATTATCTACATAATCTTTTAAGTATTCATTTTTTACAGCATTCTTAGGAATTAATTTCATTTGAATAGATTTTATATTAACTTCCTTATTTCCATTTATTTCATTATCACATGACCAATTAAGCCATTTATTTTTATCGTTATATACTCTATAACAAACAGAATACCTTTTTCTCATTGATCCAAATAAAGATACTTTTATTGCATTTATATCTTGATTTTTTAAATTATTTCCGTCTACCCAACCATTATCTTTATTATAAATAGAAAATGCATATTCATCAGTTTCTTTAAGTTTAATTTTTATATTTTTGATATTATAATTTTTATTAGAATTTGATAATCCATTTTTATACCACTTACTAAACCCTTTTTCTTTTGTATAAACCTTATAATATATATTTAATCCTTTTACATTTTCCATTCCATCATTTCTACTATTTACAAAAATAATTGTACTTACTATTAAAACTATAAAAATAATAATATACAACATTGTTTTTTTGCCCCCAAAAAATTTCTTCATATTCATCTTTTACACCTCTATTATTACTTTAATTTTACTATAATTAAAAAGAAAAGTAAATAATATCACAAAAACATTTATTTATAATATTTTTTATGATATTATACATACATAAGGAGGGATAATATGGCTAAATTTTGCGTCTACTGTGGAAAAGAAGTTGAAAAAAATGATAATGTATGTGGAAATTGTGGTAAAGCAATAAATAATAACGTACAAACTGTAGTAACAAAAAAAGAAACAAATAAAACTGAGGGGTTTGCAGTTGCAGGATTTGTTCTATCAATCGTTTCATTTTTATGTTGTGGTTCTACATCAACACTAGGATTAATTTTCTCAATTATAGGGCTTGTAAATTGTAATAAAAATGGTAAAGATGGTAAAGGACTAGCAATCGCAGGTATAATTATTAACTCAATAATGTTTATAGTATTCATAGTTTTATATGTTATTATGTTTATTTTTGGATATGCAGCTGAATTATATTAAAATATGAAAAAAAGAATAGTAAATATTTTTACATTAATAATAACATTAGTTTTAATCTTATTATTTCTTAAACTAATAAATTATAAATGTATATATAGGGAACTTTTTAATATATATTGTGCTGGATGTGGATTTACAAGAATGATAGAATCTATGATAAATCTAAAATTTTATCAAGCATTTAGATATAATCCACTTTTCTTTATACTTTTTATAATATTTATTCCATACGTTGTATATCAAGTATACTTATATATTAAATATGGTAATATTAAAAAACCATCATTAAAATTATTAATAATTTTAGTAATAATACTTTTTATTTATATGTTTTTAAGAAATATACCATTATTTAATTATCTTATTCCAACAAAAATAAATTAAACTATTTATTTATAAGATTATTTATGATATTATTGTAGTAATGGAGGTGTTAAAATGGCTAAATTTTGTCCAAAATGTGGTACAGAAATTAAAGAAGGAGAAAACTTCTGCAGTAACTGTGGTAATACAGAAGAAAGTACTGAACAAGTAAATACAACTGTAACAAACACTAAACCAGCTGGTAAATCTAAAATGGCTGCTGGTTTACTTGGTATATTCCTTGGTGGTTGGGGAATACATAATTTTTATTTAGGTTATACTGGTAAAGGTATTGCTCAAATATTTGTAACTCTATTCACTTGTGGAATTGGTGCTATTTGGGGACTTATTGAAGGTATTATGATTCTTACTGGAAGCATTAATACTGATGCAGAAGGTAATCCATTAGTAGACTAAAAAAAGACTATTAACATAATTGTTAATAGTTTTTTTATGTAACAAAAAAAAGAATTGTTTTAAATAACAATTCTTTTTACGTATTATTGATGCCAACAAGTTTTGTTACGAGTTCCTGTTTTATCACAACTATATGAAATTGAACAATTTACAAGACCAGAGTTACCTGTTGTTGAAACTATCTTTCCACCTTTAGATGTACATACGCTTGGTGTAATACCTTTTTCTATTTTCGTACATGTACCTGTATATGTGTATTCTTCTGTACCACAAGCACTGTTTGAACTCCATGTATATGTTTTCTTATCACTTGATGTATTACCAGCTGTATCTTTACATTGTACTGTTACAGGTGAATTAGAACTTGTAACATTTTTCGTATATGTTTTAGATAATGTCTTGGTTCCAAATGCTGCAAATCCTGACATTGTATCTGTACATTTATATGTTATCGTTGTAGACGATTCAAATCTAGGTGAAAGCGATGATGATGCAAGCGTTGGTGCACCTAAATCAATATATATTCTTACATTATGTACAACAGAATTACCTGCTTTGTCTTTAACTGTTATCCTTACATACCTGTTACCAGATGACATTATTGCTTTACCCTTTGCACTTGTTATATTATATGACGCAGTTAAATCTGAAGCACCAGTTACAGAAGAACCTGTATCAACTATTCCAACTTTATTTGCCTGCATAGTTATGGAAGCAATTCCTGATAATCCATCTTTTGTTCCTGTAAGATCAAAATATTGTCTATAATTAGCCCATGAATTTACTGGCGTATTAGCCGCTGTTATAGTTCTTAATGCGCTTCCGGTTTTCTTACCGTCAGAATCAGCTTTATATAATTTTAATGTTACTGCAGGATCATTTGTATCAACAAATACATCTATCCAAAATGACTTTGTATTACCTGCTTTATCATACGCAGTAAATATTAGTCTTCTTGCTCCATTTGTTTTTACGGTATCATGTGGTGACCCAGCTGCAATATTTCTTTCATCATATTTACTTGTGTCAATTGCACTTTTACCACCCGGAGAATATTGGAATCTATAATGGTCGATTCCTGATAATGAATCACTTGAAGCAGACAAATCAAAATAGTAATGATAATTTACCCATAAATTTTCTCCTGTTTTTTCATCTTTAAATGTATAATTTGAAGTTTGATTTGACAGTAATGCATTTCCAGTCTTATTACCATCATCATCTGCTTTATAAACACTAATTTTTAATGTTGGACCTTCAGTGTCTATTAATACTTCAACAATAAATGTTGCTTTATTCCCTGCATTATCTGTTGCTACATATTTCGCGTATTTTGCTCCATTAGCCTTTTCAGTATATGTTTTTGTACTTGTTATATCTCCTGAAACAAGATTTGATTTATAATCAGTATCACTTCTGCTAAGATTATTAGCATTTGTATACTTTTCTATTTTTGCTATACCTGATTCTCCATCTGTTGTTCCAGATAAATTAATAGTATAACCGTAATTTCTCCATGTTGAATCAACATATGAAGTACTTGAATTTGTTAAAGTTGCTAATGTTGAGCTATCTTTAAGTGACGTAATTACACCTTTCATTGTTGGTGCTGTTGTATCTACTTTTGCAATAAATGTAAATATTTTAGAATCAACACCTGCATTACTTGATACTTGATAAATAAATTTATATACACCAGTTTTATTATCTAAAGCGGAATCCGTAACTGCTTGATTTGGTGATGCAACTTTACTTGGTATACATGAAGTAGAGTCAGAGATGCAATAATAAATTGTTGCTCCACTTGGACCTGCAGTTAAATCACCAAATTCAAATCTTAATCCAGCATTAGTCCATTGATCTGATTCAATCTTTTGTCCATTTCCTCTATGATAAGCACTCAATGTTACCGAAGGAGTAACTGAATCGATTAATAATGTGTTATAGTTTGATACACTACTTATATCACGATTAACATTTATCGCTCTATAAAATATGTAATGTTTACCATTTTCATATATTGCTACACCACCATCAACACTAGTAACATCAATCCAAGTACCTCCTACTTGTTCTGTTTGACTTGTAGATAGATAATATTGATATTTAATTGTATCAGATGTATCACTCTTACTTGGTGTATCAAGTAATATTTCAATTGAACTACCACTCCAAACTTCGGATGTTCCACCTTTTATTATTGGTGATGACAACCAGTGTGCATATAATGTTTGATTCCCAGCAGTATTATATGTTGTAGTACTTTCTATTTTTGTTACTTTTTCTTTTTCTCCACCAGTTGCTGCTGTATACCAACCTTCAAATGTATATTTTATATTACCATTATTAGCTCTAGTAGCTTTTGGAAGAGTTCCATATTGGCTAAGATAAGTTACTGTTTTACTAGATGAGCTTACAGTTCCACCATTGCCATTAAATGTTACAGTATAAGAATTATAATCAAATGATGCCGTAATTGTTGTATCAGAACTGATTGTTCCACTTGTACTTGACCAACTACCAAATTTATATCCTGACTTAGGACTTGCAGTTATAGTGCTTAATGTTTTTGTAGTTGTTCCACTTGTTATTCCTTTTAATAATAACTGATTTGAATTTACACTATATGTTGCACCACTTATAACTTTATAACTTGTTGGAGATACTGTTCCCATTGTTTCATTACCACTTTTTGCTGTAACTGTATAAACACTTATTGATTTATTTGCAGAAGCACCAGTTTCATAATTAGTAGTATCACTATTAATACCCCTTAAATATACTGTTCTAGTTCCTGTAGAACTTATAATTGAACTTAAATAATCTATTCCGCTAGTAGCGGCTGTCCAATTAGTATTGTCCATACTAATTTGATATGATGTTGCATTACTTACCCCAGTCCATGTTACTATTCCAGCTGTTGTAACATTTAAATTAGTTGGAGTACTAACTTTTTGTTTATTTATTGTATAAGCTTTAGTTGTTCCTGTTAATGTATAGTTACTACATTTACCTGGAATTCCAAGTGCGGTATTAACACCTCCACAGCTTGCTGTTGATGTATAACTTCCGGCATTTATTTCTGCTGTTATTCCCAATATTATTGACTCCGTTGATATTCCAGTTGATATACTCGCACTTGGCCCCTGAGCCTTTCCGTTATACGTAAATATTGTCGTTGTTCCCCATGTTACTGCAACTGATTTTGGATTAATAGTCCATGTTATTGATTTCGCTGTTGTTGTTCCATCACTCCATTTATGGTTTCCATCTGGCGTACATGTTTGTGTATATGTTCCCGCATTTGTCGCACTTGTTGTTCCTCCTGCTGTACTTCCTGCTGGACATGTTATTCCACTTGCTTGTGAACTTCCTGTATAATTCTTTCCTGATGGCGATGATGGTGCTGTAATTGTCGCTCTTTCTATACTAAATGCTTTTGTATTTCCTGTTAATGTATAGTTACTACATTTTGCTCTTCCACCTGTCACACTTGAACAACTTGCTGTTGATGTATAACTTCCTGCGTTTGTTCCTGTTGTTCTTGTTACCGCCATGGTTTCTCCTGTTACTCCTGTTGTGGCACTCGCACTTGGTGCTTGCGCTCCTCCATTATATGTAAATGATGTTGTTGTTCCCCATGTTACTGCGATTGACTTTGGACTTATTGTTGTCTTAACTGGTGTAGATGAAGTATTTGATGCTGCATTATAGTTACTATTACCTGTTACATAATAATATATATTATATGTTTCAGCATCTCTTCCTGATGAACTTGGAATATCTTGACTTCCTTTTGATAAATAATTTGCTTCTGTTAATTCTGTTTCTGTTGAATAATATATTGTTCCTTGTACACCTGTTACACTTACCATTGCCTTTGTTTCACCATATATTATTCCTGTTACTGGTGATACTTTTGCTGGATTTGTTATCTTTTTTACTGTTAATGTGTAACTTATTGTTTTAGTAGAATATGTATAGTAAGTTCCATCTGTTACCTTTGCTGTTATTGTTGTTGTTCCGGCTTGTTTTATTGTTACTTCACCTGTTGTACTATTTATGGTTGCTACATTCGTATTACTTGATGTATAACTTACTGTTCCATCTCCAGTGTTTGTTAATGTATTTTTTGCACTTTCTCCATAATTTATTGTCACAGATGATGAAGCAAAACTTATTGTTGCTGATTTCTTTCCTACTGATGCACTTCCATTTGTAGCAGTATCTGTTATATCATTCCATGTTGTACTATTATAATTTGCTTTACTTGCTGTTACTACTACATAAATATATTTACCTACTAATGATTTGTCTATTTCATATGTATTTTTTGTTGCTCCTGATATTGCTGTTCCACCTGTCGCTGTTGTACTTGTTGTTGAATACCATTGATATGAAAGTGTCGCACTATTTGTATTTGTTACACTTGCTGTTAATGTATTTCCCCATGTATTTGTTCCTGTTATCTTTACACTTCCTGATAAACCTGCTGGATTAATTGCAACACTCGATGTTCCTGTAAAATCATTATAATAACTTCCACCTGTTATTTTATAACTTATACTTGTTGTTCCTTTTGCTGTTCTTGATGGTAATAAATTATATGTTGTTCCTGTTACACCAGCACTTGTTACTGTACTTCCATAACTTGTACTTGTTCCTGATACTATTGTTTTTCCATCCCATAATGCACTATTTACTTTTACTGTTGCATTATGTTCTTTTCCATCATATGTTGTTGTTGCTGCATTTGCTGTTACACTTAATGCTTGTTTTGCTACTGTCGCTGTTTTATTCGTTGTATCTGTTATATCACTCCATGTTGCTTTATTATAGTTTGTTTTACTTGCTGTTACTACTACATAAATATATTTACCAACTAAGGATTTGTCTATTTTATATGTATTTTCTGTAGCATCAGCGATTGCTGTTCCTCCAGTTGCTGTTGTACTTGTTGTTGAATACCATTGATATGAAAGTGTCGCACTATTTGTATTTGTTACATTTGCTGTTAATGTTTGTCCCCATGTATTTGTTCCTGTTATTGTTACACTTCCACTTAAACTTGTTGTATTTATTTTTACTGTTCTATTATCTGTTATTGTAGTGTAATTAGCTGCTTCTATTTTAAAGTAAATTGTATATGTTCCTGCTGCTGTATAACTTGGTTTTGTTGCACTATATGTTCCATTTGCACTTGTTGAATATGTTATTGTCGCACCACTTGTTGGTTTTGTTACACTTACACTTATTGTATGTCCATTTCCATCATAGAATCCTTCATATGAACTTGCTGTATATGTTATTGTTGCTGGTTTTATTGTTATTGTTGATGATATTGCACTTGTATCTGTATGATTTGAATCTCCTACTACTTTTACATATACTGTTGTTGTTCCTTGCGCTGTTCTTGTTGGTTTTGTTGTACTCCATGTTTTATTATCTGTACTATATTGTATTGTTCCACCACTTCCACCTGTTACTCCGATTGTATGTGGTTGTCCATCATATGTTCCTGAGTATGCTGTTAATGTTGGATTTGTTGAACTTGCTTTTTCTATTACTATAGTTATTTCTGCTGTTGCTGTTACTTTACTTGTATTATCTGTTGCTTGGACTGTTAATTTATATGTTCCTACTGGTGGTACTGCTGTATCACTCGTTGTTATTGTTGTTCCATTTATAGTGAAATAACTATTTGTATTTCCTGCTGTTATTGCATAACTATAACTTCCTGTTCCATTACTTGCACCTTTAAATACTAGTGCTTGTGGTGTTGTACTATATTTTATAGACGCTAGTGTTTGTGCTTCAAATGTTAATGCATTTGCTTTACTTATTAATCCAATCGCACCATTACCTGCACCTAATTTTGTTTTTATGTTTGCATTAGTACTTCCTGTTAACGTACTCATGCTTCCGCCTAGAGTATATCCTGTATATGTATACCCTGTTTTTGCTACTACATTTGTTATTGTTGCTTCTGTTCCATAATTTTGTTTTTGATAATAATCTGTTAAACCTGTACTTGTCTTTCCACCTATTGTTATATCAAATGATTTTATTCCTGAATCCGGATTAACATCATAATAATATTGGTTAATTGAATAGTTTGCTGTATATTCTCTATTACCATAACTTCCTGATTTTATTGTTACTGTTGTACTTGCTTCACTTAATCCTGTTCCTGTCCATCCTGTAAATGTATATCCTGGCTTTGTTGGATTATTTAATGTTATATCCGCATCTGTTATTTTATAACTTGTTGGATTTGCTGTGGAAACTGTTCCTCCATTTAAATTATATTTAATTGTATATGTTACAACATTCCATGTTGCATTAAAGTCTCTTGAACTATCTATTGTAGTACTTGTTCCTGCAGTATATGTTTTATTGGCTACTGTGTCATTCCATCCACCAAATGTATAACCATTTCTTGCAAATGTATTACTTGGCATTGTTACGCTTATTCCGATTTTTGTACCAGAATAATTCATATATCCTGTTCCTGCGACTGCTGATGGCGCTGTTCCTGTTCCTCCATTTGCTTTAAATGTCGCTGTTATTGCATATGTATATGATGAATAATATGTTGTATTAGCTGTTGTTGGTGTTACCACACTTGCATTTGCAGTATTTACTGTACTTACCCCTCTATATGTATATGATCCTCTATTTGCTTTTGCTACATCTGGTATTGTTATATTTGTATTAATTGTATTTACTCCACCAGACTTAGAAATATATGTTCTTGTATTTCCTGCGGTTGCACTTGCTGCTTTACTTCCGTCATAATAATTAAATGTTGCAGTAACTGTCTTTTGATAATATGCATACAATGCTGTCATTGCTGTATATGCTGGATTTCTATCATTTACTGAATCATTTGTATATGACCATCCCTTAAATGATGCTCCATCATATGCACTTGGTGTTGGTGTTATATTAACACTTGTAACATAATTTGTTCCATTTGAATATGCAGTCCTTGTTCCAGTGCCAGTTGTATGAGCGCTTCCATTATAGTAATAATATGTTATTCCTACTTGATAATAAGCATAATAATTTGTTGTTCCCGTATTTACACTTATTGGTGTTGTTGAATTGACTGTTGATACACCCTTATATGTTGTTCCATAATATCCAGTACTTCCTGTAACAGCACTTGGAATACTTACTGTAGAATTTACTATAGCATTATTGTATCCTAAATATTGAACGCCGGTTGCTGTTGTACTAGTTTGTGTATTAGCATATGTATCTGTTCCACTATGATAATAAAAATTTAATGTTACTGTTTTTTGATATGATGCATAATACGTTTGATTGCTTGTTAATACTACTGCCGAATTTGCATCAATTGTTTTAGATGCATTTGCTGCATTACTTGTACTATAATGTCTAAATGTATACCCACTTGGCGTTCCTAATGCTGAAGGTGATGTTATACTTCCACTTGTTGCATTATTATATATTGTTACTGATTTTGTTTCTGATTTAGAATTATAGTAATTAAATGTTGCTGTTAATGTTTTACTATATATTGCATATAGTGTTACATCATTTGCTGGCATTTCATAACTTGCAAGTGCACTTGTTGCATCTTTATTTGTATTCCATCCTACAAATTCATAACCTGTTTTCTCTGCTTTTTTTGTTAAATCTACTGATGTTTTATATTTAGTACTTGCTGTTTGTTTTGCTGTACTTCCTCCATTTGTTGTTGCATCATATGTTACTGTATAACTATTTACTGTAACACTAGGCGTCATTGTTATATTTCCTGCAGGCATTGTAAATGTTGTATTGGCTGTAGTTTGATTTCCTACTAAACTTGTATTACTACTTGTCCATTTACTCCATGTATATCCTGAACTTGCTGTTGCTTTTAGTGTTATTGTACTTCCGTAATAATAACTTCCACTTGCCGTACTTCCACTTGTACTTGCTCCTGTTGAACTTCCTAATGTAAATGTATATTTATTTCTTGTATATTTATATGTTACTACTGTACTTCCATCTGCTGCTATTGTTACAGTTTGCACACTTGGTGCTGTAAATCCAATATAATTAGAATTATTTTTCACATCCTTAACTGTTGGTGCAACACTTGAGTCTGTTGTACCAGTTAAATTGTCTGTATCGTCTGCTTCACTTGGGTATGTACCGTCTAACTTTTGTTTATAGTGTTTTACAACATACTTTGTATTTGTATTTGGTATCCATTGTGCATACAATGTTATATTCTTTGTATATGTCCACTTCCAAGATTTACCACTTTCATAAACACCTGAAGTTGTTAATCCCCAAACTGTTCCTGTTCCATCTGCTTTTTCATTCCATCCATTAAATGTATAGCCTGTTTTTGTAAATGTATTTTTCTTTGTTATAAAATTACTATTGTATGTTGCGGTATCATTTGTCATTGTTCCTGATCCGCCATTTGAGTTATATGATACTGTATATGAATTTGCTTTACATACCGCATATAAAGTTTGAGTATTTAATTTATCTGTTACATCTCCTGCATTATATGTTGTTCCATTTCCATCAGAACTTGTATTCCATGTGCATGTATATCCTGTTTTTGATATTGCTGGTATTGTTACACTAGGTTTTGCTTTCCAATGTGCGTATAATGTACCATTTGCTGTATATGATGTATTTTTAAATGAACTTGTTATATATCCATTTTCATTTATCATTTGTGTTCCATTTGTTGCATCTGTATAATGTCCTGAATAACTATAATTTCCTGTTATTGCACTTGGCACTGTTATTCCTGTATTATTTGCATTAAAACTTACTGTATAACTTCTTGTTGGTTTTGTTATTGCATTTGCATTTGTACTCATTGCATTACTTAATGCACTATCTAAATATATTCCTGTATTATATTTTTCGTAAATAGCTGTTGTCCCTACAGTTGTTGCTTCATTTCCATTTAACGAAATTGTATATGTATTATTTACTGTAATACTTGGATCTAATGTTGTTTTTACATTTGAGTTTGTTGCTATATCTTTTACTGCTCCTGCTACTATTTCTAATGTTACTTTACCGTTTAATGTTATTCCACTTAAAGTAAGTGTATAACTATATACTCCATTACTTACACTATTATAAGTTAATGTTTTTGTACTTGGATTTACTGTTGTTCCATTTATTAATACACTTATATCTGATGCTGTGAATTCAGAATTATTTATTCCACTTGCTGTTTCTGTTATCTTTATTGGTATTGTTACATTATTACTATTATTTATTTCTGATGAACTTGCTGCTCCGTTTAATTCTATTTTTGGTGTAGTTTTATCTATTCTTATAGAAGTTGATACTGCATCACTCTCATTTCCAGCATTATCTACTGCTCTATAATACACTGTTTCATTTCTTTCTGCACCCCAAGTATCTTTAGGGGCAGTTGTTTTTTTCCAAACATTGCTTGAACCACTATATTTTAATTGATATTCTTTTATTCCTGATCCAGAGTCTGCACCGTTTAATGTTATAGTAACATCTTTATTTGTCCAATTACCATTGCTTGAATTTGTTAATGTTAGTGTTGGTTTTATATCATCTTTGTAATAAGCATATAGCGTTGTATTTGCTGTATATGTTGTACTTGTTATTTTATCTGTTATATATCCATTTTCATTTATTATTTGGTCTCCTTGACCATTTTCTTTTGTATAATATCCTTTAAATGTATATCCTGTTTTACTTGGCTTTGTTATTGCATTTGTACTTGTTGTCATTGCTTTAGTTAATGCACTATCTAAATATATTCCTGTATTATACTTTTCATAAATAGCTGTTGTCCCAGCTGTTGTTGCACTTTTGTTATCAAGTGTTATTGTATATTTTTCTGCTTCTTTTGTGAAATTTGCTTGTGCTGTTGTTTTTGCATTTATTGTTGTACTATTTGGTGTTATTGTATAACTTGAGAATTTTGTTTTGTATCCTGTTACATCTTTTGTACTTGCTGTTGCTATTCTTCCATCTGATAATGTTATTACATTACTAGATACAGTAAATGTCGTTCCTGGTATTACTATTAATTGTGTTGGTGTTATACTACCTAAATTTGCATTATTAACTGTGAAATTAATTGTATTAAATGATATATTTAGATAATTATTTCCATCTACTGTATATTTCTTTGAATAAGGTATTGTTACTCCATCTATTTTAAATCCATATATTTCATAACTTGTTCCATAATCATATGTTCCACCAAAGTCATTTAAATATCCTTTATCTACTCCTGCAACTTTTATTCCTGTTTGTATTTTATTATTATATCCTGAATAATACCATGTTCCATCTATATTATAATTTAAATCTAATTTTCCTTTTTTCTTTTCGAATTTAGGATATAAAATAATATCTTGATCTAATGTATATTCACTTCCAGCAGCATAATCGCCTAGTGAACATGTCCATCCTTTAAAATCATAATCTGTTTTAGTTAAAACATCTTCCCTTAATTTTAAACTTTCTTTTTCATATTTATATTGTGGTTCTAAAACTTGTGTTCCATCTGTATTTTGATATTCCACAGTATATACTTTTCTAAATTCATATTGTTCTATTAAATTGATTGGATTTGTATCTGGAGTTGTAGCAGTTATTGTTATTAAAAATTCTACACTTGTATTAAATTTTATTATATCTTTTTCTTTATAACCTGTTACTGTTACATTTATTCCATCTTTATTTATACTTTGTTTTATGAAAGAATATATTGTTTGATTTCTATCACCATAATTTGTTACTGTTACTCTATATGTTATTGATGAATTTGCATTTGGAAGTGTAAAACCTGTAGTTGTATTATCAACATTGTACTTTGGTGAATAATTTTCTACAGCACCATTACTTGCAGATTCTAATTTTATTCCTGTTACTCTTATGTCTGCGGAAGCTCTGAACATTGCTTCAGATGTTATTGCTAGTTTACTAGCAAGTCCTGAGTATGCTACCG
>OKRY01000695.1_pt1 | contig 27420 bp, 20 predicted proteins | sample 1601121 | NCBI WGS metagenome assembly OKRY01 (sample SAMEA3541546, study PRJEB24748) | human gut metagenome | biome: human gut; feature: human-associated habitat; material: faeces | place: China | collected 2012
TAGAAATATACTTCTCGTGCGTACAGCCTGCCGTTGACGAAATGTTCCACCGTTGCGGCCTTATCGAAACCTACGGAGAGGAGCGTTTCTTCTGGAGCACCGACAAGGCGATGAAATTCATTGCAGGCGAAACCGCAAACGTCTGCCCCCTCTGCTCCGCAAACACATTGAATACAGCCGTAACCGCAGAAACGGTAAGCGTATAAATAAATCTAAGACAACACCGCACAAAGACCATATTTTGTATTTTGTACGGTATTGCTCTAAAACAAAAATCAGCCCGCAGGAAGATAAAACTCCTGTGGGCTGTTACTTTATGCTAAGCATCTCTGTCGTTGCCTTGCGACGCTACGATATATAACAAGCTGTCAGACAGGCAGGGTTTGCCGTCGCCATTCGGATTTTACTTGATACGCTCTTTTTGTATGTATTTTTCACAACCTGATAATATAACAAATTTCTTTTCCTTGACAAAAAAGAAATCCGAATGCTATAATACTATAATAAAGATTTCAAAAAATGCGAGGGAAAATATATGAACAAGTTGGTATATTTGTTCGAACTTGACTCGGTGTGTAATACCCGTGAAGGAATCGAAGCAGGTCAGCAGGCTATGTTTGAGGAGATTGCACAAAACGGAAACTCGGTTGTTTTATCGTTTAATCAGTTGACAGATTCCTGTGCTTTTATGGCAGCCGTAAAGGATAAACGTACATATCCGTATATACTTGAACTGTTCAGGGTCGGCGCAATAAAAGTGTCACATTACGGTAAAATCAGAACACCCTCGCAGTACCTGCAAAACGCAATAGAGAAATGTAAACAAAACGATGAAAGCGTATTTCTTTTCTCCGCATTGCCTATAAAATCATCGGATAAAGAGCTGCGTGAAAAGATACATTCTGCACTGAGATACAGTGATCCGGCAATACTGACAGAAATGGTCGAAGAAAAGCAACGGCAGCTTGATAATTCTTTAAGTGAACAGCGTCAATCTCTGCAAGCGGAAATTGCAAAGCTTGATTTTCTTGACAGATACGTCCGGATGATCTTGTTACTGAGTACAGAGAAATTATCGGGAAACAAGCCGATAGGCGTGAAAACTAATCCTTTTTCGTGGTATATGAATCAAGCTATTCAGCATTGTTCGCATTCAAAAGACACTATAATAGTTGAGGCTGTCGGTTTGCTTGATGAGATCCGTCGTGAAATCAGTGACGAGCCGGATAGCGACAGCTTAATAAATAACCGATCGGATTGGCTGACAAAGCTGTATAAACGTGAGAATTGCGAAGCTGTCCTTATGGGGAAAGCTATTATTGATCTTTGCTACAATTATACAGTGGAAGAAAGTATCTGTGGTGTATCACGACATTTTGACGGTAAAAACCCAAAAAAGCTACTTGAGGATTTTGACAAACGACTTAAAAAATACTGGGCTGACTTCAAAAACGGGTTGCACATACTCGATGAGTGTGACAACAGCTCTCTGTCGGAGCAGACTGTAAAGCTACCGCATTGGGCGACTGCAGTTCGTTTATACAGCGCACACACAGTTCAACCGTCAGCTGATGGAAGCATATATGAAAAGAACTACAAACGGGAGAAAGCTCTTTGGAAATTGAAGATTGTAAGAAAGCTGTTCAAGACGTTGGGACTTTCCTGCATATATATAGTTGTACTTGTCGCAATCGACCTTATAATGGGTGTTTTTCAGGATATTCTGTTTAATTCAGACGGAATGAGCTTGTTACAGGCGCTGATGGTATCAGGGCTGTCATCACTGATGTTCGGTGTTATCGGCTCAATTATAGCATTAGCTCCTTGGTTGCCCGATTTTCTTGATGTGTTCAGAAGCATTTTTAATTGTTTTGTCGATGCGATAATCACAAAGCTTGCTCCACACGGAAAGGCGTACAGAAATACTGAGTTTAGGGAGAACAATGATGAATATTAAAGAAACCGAACTGAGAGAATATTTTGAGCTAATGGAAAACCGACCTGAGCTTTTTGTGGAAAATGAGCTTATCCCCATTGAAAAGGATATTGAGATTATCAAAAAATTCACAGCTGAAACCGGTAAAAAAATCGGAGTTGTATATCACAGCAGATACAATATGATGATAACTGACCTTATCACTCCCAAGAACGAAAAGCCTTATGTATATGAGCGCATTATTCCTGATTCTGAAGGCAGTGTTGTGACTGTTGTAAAATGCAAAGATAAATTCGTGTTGCTTAAGCAGTTTCGCCATGCGTTAAGAAAATATCAGTATGGCTTTGTGCGCGGATATGGCGAGCAGGGGCTTTCTGCAAAAGAAAATGCCGCAAAGGAAATACAGGAAGAAACCGGAGGCAAAGCTACAGAACGTATTTATCTCGGCGAGATTGCCGCTGACAGCGGTCTTACCGGTGGAATAGCAGCCGTGTATCTTTGTAAAGCGGAAAATGTTTCACAGAAGACCGGATATGAGGGAATACAGGAGCTTGTTCTGCTGGAGGAACACGAACTTGTCCAGTGGATAGCGAGCGGTAGGATAAATGACGGATTTACGCTTTCGGCATACGCGTTATATTGTGCCTATGTGCAGAAAAACGGTTTGCCGTTCTGATGAATAAAATAAGATTTGCAAAGAAATACCGGTGATTATGGAAAAATGTAATGATTCAATTTAAAATATTTAAGCATATCATATCAAAGTGTTAAAATAGAAATCGCAAAGCCGAAAACCACACTTTCCCTCTGCTCCGCAAACACATCAAATACGGCCGTAACCGCAGAAACGGCAAGCGTATAAATCTAAAAAAAATCAGCCCACAGGAAGATAAAACTCCTGCGGGCTGTTACTTTATGCTAAGCATCTCTGTCGTTGCCTTGCGACGCTACGATAAAGCCTACTATCACTGTAACGAGCAGAGCGAGTATGAAAAGCAGCTGATTTTCAATAAAACAAACCGTCAGGGCAACACCGCCGATCATAATAGCCATTCCGAAAAGTATCCACAAGCATTTTACTGCTTCACTGCGGTTATCGGTTTTGTTCTTATCGTTGACGTGGTGTGAATAAAGCCCTCTGCCATTATTCTGTACAGGCGGTTTTTTATCTTCCTTGCTTTCATCAATCATGTGCTGAATAAGCCCGATGGTGAACAAGTCGTCGGATAAGTCGTGCTTTCCGTTATGGTTCCAGTCAAACATAATATCGCTCCTTTCGCAAGCGCTTTTTCTTATGTGATTATTGTAGCATAAGGATTGTACAATAAAAAGGACAAACAAAGCCTGCATACCGCTATAGGTCTTTCGGACTGTTGCTGTATGCTAATCATCTTTGTCAAAGCCCCGTGACATTACAGCATAGCTGATAAATACTAAGCCTAATATAGAAAGTGCTATCAGAAGTTGATTTTTGATATTGCAGATTATCAGAATAAAACCGACAATAAGAATAATCAATCCTAAAACAAGCCAGAAGGTTGTTATTGCATTCCTGCGGGCACCGTTAGTGTCCTGATAGATATCATAGCGATGATGAATTCTCCTGTTACGATTTCTTGCAGAGGGCTTTTCATCCTCCTCGTTTTCGTTTATCGTATCTTCAAGAAGCCCGAAGGTGACAAAGTCATCAAAGGCATCGTGCTCACCGTTTCCGTTCCAGTCAAACATAATATCCACCCCTTTCGCAAGTGCCTTGTTTATGTTGTTATTGTAGCATAGACAGTGTACAATAAAAAGGACAAATATCTTAAAATCAGAATAACGCTGTGTATTTGTTGCTGACAATTTCAAATAAAACGAGTATAATATTACTGATATCAAAAAGCGTAAGCTTTTGTAAGGGTGGAGTTGCTGACGTTGCCCTTATTTTGTTTTATTAAGTAAATTTATAATTTTGTGCGTTCTCCTCGCAAGGCTGACAACAAAAAACAAGCACCGCAATCAAATACGGTTGATTGCGATGCAGTTTTTTGGCACGCCTGATGCGATTCGAACGCACGACACATAGCGTCGGAGGCTATTGCTCTATCCAGCTGAGCTACAGGCGTAAATATAAAGGGCTGACGTAAATCAGCCCTATTATTATAACACGATTTTAATGTTTCGTCAACATTATGAAAGAGAAATCACTTTAAAAGCGATTCGGTAGCCGCAATCTTTACTGCAACGCAGAATACCTCCATAGCCTTCGCAAGCTCTGCTTCGGTAGGATATGTCGGAGCGATACGGATATTGTTATCGTGAGGATCCTTGCCGTAAGGATAAGTCGCACCTGCGCCTGTCAGAACAACTCCTGCCTGCTTGCAAAGTTCAACAGTACGCTTTGCCGTGCCGTCAAGACCGTTGAATGAGATGAAATAACCGCCGTTGGGCTTGTGCCATGAGCCGAAGCCTGTGGGAGCAATCTCCTTGTCGAGCATATCAAGAACAATCTTGAACTTAGGCTCGATTATAGCCCTGTGCTTCTTCATGTGTTCCTTTATGCCGTCAAAATCCTTGAAGAAACGAGCGTGTCTTAACTGGTTGAGTTTATCGTAGCCGATAGTCTGGAATGTCATCTGGCTCTTGATAAACTTGATGTTTTCCGCACTGGCACCGATGAATGCAAGACCGCCGCCGGGGAACGAAATCTTCGATGTGGACGCAAACATAAATACCATATTCTGCTTGCCTGTCTTTTTAGCTTCTTCAAGAAGGTTCAGCAGAGTGTCGGGAGTATCTGTGAGGTGATGAACGCAGTAAGCGTTATCCCAGAATATTCTGAAATCCTTTGCTTTAGGCGAAAGGTTAGCAAAACGCTTAACCGTTTCGTCTGAGCAGGTGATGCCTTCGGGGTTGCTGTACATAGGTACGCACCAGATACCCTTGATAAGCTCATCTTCGCTTACCAGCTTTTCTACAACGTCCATATCGGGACCGTCGGGGGTATAAGGTACTGTAATCATCTCAATGCCGAGGCTCTGGCAGATAGCAAAATGTCTGTCATAACCGGGAGCGGGGCAGAGGAACTTTACCTTTTCGTTCTTTCCCCAGGGCTTGTCGCCGCCGAGAACGCCGAGCAGCATCGCTCTTGCCATTGTATCGTACATAAGCTGAAGGCTTGAGTTACCGCCGATGATTATTTCATCGTGAGCAACACCGAGCATAGGCATACAAAGTCTTTTTGCTTCTTCTATACCGTCAAGCACACCGTAGTTACGGCAGTCAACACCTGTTTCCGACATATAATCACCGTCAAGACAATGCGTCAGCATATCAAGCGATAAATCAAGCTGTGCGGGAGAGGGCTTGCCTCTTGACATATCCAGCTTCAGACCCTGCTTGCAAAGCTCGTCATACTGCTTTTTAGCTTCTTCATTCAGCTTTATCAGTTCATTCTTTTCCATTATCGCAAACTCCTTATAATAAAGAATTTTAACGCAGTTTTTCACTGCACCCATGTTTTAATTATAATGCAAATGAAGCTGTTTTGCAAGCGTTTTTTCGTTTTCTTGCAAAGAATTATGCAATTTCGTCAAAAAAACGTTGCACAGTAACATAATTATGGCGATTAGCAACTATAAAATATCCATTAAATGTTTAATCTGTGCAACTCTTAATTTTAATTTTTGCATTAACCGGCAAATGCGGCTGTTACAACGCCGTTGTTGTTAGTGAATGTGATGTCGGCGCTCACCGTCTGCTCGTCAAGTCCCGATAGATTCAGCGGAACACTGCAGCGTACATTATATGTCCATTCAAAAGTAAGCGTAGTGCTTGTCTTGCCGTCAAGAAAAGCAAGGCTCATATCAAAATCAGTGCTGTCGCTGAGAAGAGCCGTTGCGGATAATGCATCGTCATATATTACGGGAAGAGTAACATTCTGACGTGTAAGCTCGGTAGGCATTATGTTCCGCAGGGATATTATCTTTGAGTTTCCGTCCGTATATATATTAAGCGTAAGGTCGGCACAGTAGAAGCCTACCTGCTTCTGATTATCGAGCGGTATATCCTCCGCATATCCCTGCACGGCAAAATAACCCGTTCCGTAGTCCGACAAGGCTATGTTGAATGTGGGGTGGAATACGGGCGTTCCCTTTGCAAGAATTGCGTCATAAGCTGTCAATGCGCCTTCTACGCCGTCCTGCACATCAAGCAGGGCAGTATCGACCTCTGCCTTGTCAAGCCCCGAATAATAGCTTGCCGAAACGGCAAAATTTGAGCCGTCACTTATAATTTCCCTGCTGCTGCCGGCGTACACGGGAGTTGTGCGTGTAAGAAGCATATACAGCAAAAGCCCTATTCCTGCGGTAACAAGCACAAGCAGGATAACAAGTACGATTTTTTTCATTCATTTCCCTTTCAGACATAGTTTTATATGCAGTAAAGATTCATATCCCACGCAGGAATATACGGGTGCTGTCTTAAATACAGCTTGTATGACGGATTCAGTTCCGTTACCTTTATGGGCAGGGCAAACATATCCTCCGTGCGATGATAGAGCGAAACGAGCAGCTTCGGCTTGTCACGCTTTATTACTGTCTTACTGCCGTCAAGAGCCTCGCTTTCACTGCCCTCAACATCATATTTTATATAGGTTATACGCTCGTCCTTTACAAAGCTGTCAAGACTGCGCATTTCTATCTCCTTTATCCGTGACGGATTGACAGGCTTACCTTTTTCATAGGGGATAAGCGATGAATTTCTTCCGCCCTTTGATATAAATTCGCAGACCGTATCACAGCTCCACGCACCCGCATTCACCGTTCTGAAGTCATAAGGGCTCAGCTTGTAGTGTATGCGTTTCATCTTTGCGTAATTCTTCCCGTCAGGTTCCATCGCAAAAATCTTGTTGAACTGTCCGCCCGTCACTTCCAGAAACTCGGTTATCGTGTCGCCGTTGTAAGCGCCGAGATCCGCATAGGTTTCGTTGCCGCCGAGGTCAAGAATTTCATATCCTTCCGCTTTATCCGTCTGATTGCGTAAAAGCGGCTGTATCCTTCCCGTTATACGATATTCAAGCCAGCCGTCGAAAACCTGTTTTGATTTCTCGTCCGCAAGCATCGAGTAAACTCTTTCAAGCTCGGCTCTATGCTCCTCGGCATATTCTTTTGTAAATAATCCTCCGCCTATTACCGGAACATCGGGAGCGTATAATTCGTGCCTGTCCGAAATGGCAATGATACGCTGTATCACCTCGTCAATATGAGTGCCGAAAGCAACGAGTATGATACAGTCACCGAACTGCCGTTCAATATCGGACAGCTTTTTCACCTCAAAGCCCGCAAAGCTGTGACCTCTCACGAAGTTGTCGCTTGCCATGAATCCCGATATTTTTACATTCTTCAAGGAGCATACATCGAGTATTTTCTGTGCGCCGTCCCCCATACCGTATATTATTATCGGCTTTGAGGTTTCAGCCAGATGATCCCACAGAGAAACTGCGCCTGTTATATCGTACATTTGAACATTCCTTTTCCGTGATTATTCGACCGTTACCGATTTTGCAAGGTTTCTCGGATGGTCAACATCAAAGTTTTTGAGCGCCGCAGTATAATATGCGATAAGCTGTAACGGTACTACAGCGACAAGCGGCATAAGAAGATCCCTTGCAAGAGGGAGCATAACGGGATAATCAACATCGTTCCCGTCAAACTTCATATCCTCACTGCATACCATTACAACAGTAGCGCCTCTTGTCTTTACTTCCTTTATATTGCTCATTGTTTTTTCGTAAAGATCGTGCTGTGTGGCAACTGCGATGACCGGCATACCGTCTTCGATAAGTGAGATAGTGCCGTGCTTCAGCTCGCCTGCGGCATAGCTTTCCGAGTGGATATAGGAAATTTCCTTCAGCTTAAGACTGCCCTCCATACTGAGCGCATAGTCAAGACCTCTGCCTATATACAACAGGCTGTCTGCGCTTATCAGCTTGGACGCTACCTTCTGGTACTGTGTCTGATCGTCAACGCACTTCTGTACCTTTGAGGGAATCTGTGAAAGCTCCGATATAAGCTGTCTGCACTGTTCTTCGTCAATTGCGTTTCTTGCATATGCAACACGGAAAGCAAGCAGATACATAAACGCCGCCTGTACCATATATGCCTTTGTGGAGCATACCGATATTTCAGGTCCCGCAAGGGTATACATTACCATCTTTGCTTCTCTTGCTATTGATGAGCCTACCACGTTTACTATCGCAAGCGTGTCTGCGCCTATTGAATTTGCCAGCTTCAGAGCGGCAAGCGTATCTGCCGTTTCACCAGACTGCGAGATAATAACTACAAGATCGTCCGGCGCAAGCAGAGGATCACGGTAGCGGAATTCCGACGCAATATCCACAACAACGGGAGTGCGTGCCAGCTTTTCTATAACGTATTTTCCTACCATGCCTGCGTGCATTGCCGAGCCACAGCCTACTATATAGATATGGTGATAGCTCCTCAGCTTTTCATCGGTAAGACCGCATTCTGAAAAGTCGGGTAAGCCGTTCTTGATACGGGGATTTATCGTCTTTTTGAGTGCGTCGGGCTGTTCGCATATCTCCTTGAGCATAAAATGAGCATATCCGCCCTTTTCAGCCGCCGAAACATCCCATGTAGCAACCTGTAATTCCTTTTCGATGACATTCTTGTGCATATCATAGAACGTAACACCGTCGGCTGTTATATCCGCAACCTCTCCCGGCTCAAGCAGATAGTATTCTCTTGTGTATTCGATTATAGCGGTAACATCGGACGCAATAAACATTTCGCCCTTTCCCTTGCCGACTATCAGAGGACTTTCTTTTCTTGCCGCAAATATGCGGTTCTTATGCTCCCTGAACATTATGCCGAGCGAATACGCTCCCTCTATATCGGCAATCGTCCTGATTATTGTATCAATAGGGTCGCCGTCATAGTTGTAGTCGAGCAGCTTTGCCACAGCCTCGGTATCGGTCTGGCTCTCAAAGCCGTATCCCTTAGATATGAGAAATTCCTTCAGCTTGCGGTAGTTTTCGATTATACCGTTATGAACGATTGATACTCTGCCGTTTCCTATCGGGTGAGAGTTAATGTCGCTCGGCTCGCCGTGCGTTGCCCAGCGTGTATGTCCTATACCTGCCGTAGCTGTGAAATGAGGCTCGTTCTCGAGCTTTTTGATAAGCCCTTCCTTGAGCTTGCCCTTTGCCTTGACGGTTTTTATCCTGTCGCCCTCAAACACGGCTATACCTGCCGAGTCATAACCTCTGTATTCCAGCTTCGTAAGTGAGTTTACAAGTATTGCGGTGCATTCTTTTGCACCTACATATCCTACTATTCCACACATGATCTTGTTCCGCCTTTCTTTAACCGGATGAGTAACCCTGCTACTCTGTAATACTAATAATCATATTCTGTTTGTTTTTCATTAAGTACATTTATCTATAAGCCGACAGCCTGTGTGACGGCTTATATAAAAACAGTATATCACATTAAGCTCCAAAAGGCAATATATTTTGTGTTGACTTGAGTTATCAACTGTGTTAAAATGGTATTGCAGATCACATTTAATGTGATGAAACAATTTACGGGAAATACAGTTATCTGTTATCAAGGAGGAAAATTATGGGGTTCGGATTACAGGACATACAAGAGCTGACAGGCTACATTGAAGAAGCGTTTTCGGAATATATGACATTTCCGACAATTTTATTCATAGTTGCCATTGTGGTGGCTTTATCGTCAATAGCTTGCTTTATTCTTGCGCCGTTTTACATAAAAGGAAAGGCAGGAGGAGCAAAAACGGCCGCTCAGGTGATTTCCGTCATTGATTTTATCGTCGGCATATTACTCATTTTTGCATTCCTTATCATTACATTGTTGCTTAATATTGCGTCCGACGGTTTCTTTGATTCGTCTGACGAATTTTTGAAAGCAGTACTCGGATTTATGATAGCTCCTGTGAGATTCGGTATGTCGCCCTTGTCGGTTTTCGGCTCAGAGGCAGGCATCGGCACGCCTATATTGTTTTATGCCTTGTATTTTGTTACGGCAGGCTTGCTCGGACTGGCGGCATTTATCGTAAGCTGTATAGCAAGAGGAAAATACAATGCCGCAAACGGTCTTATAAGAGGCGCAGCCGCACCTGCGGAAGCACCTCAGTATAACCCTTATCAGCCTTACGGTCAGCCGAATATTCCGCAGGGCTATCCTCAGCAGTATCAGCAGAATATTCCGCAGGGCTACCCCCAGCAGTATCAGCAGAATATACCGCAGGGTTATCCTCAGCAGTATCAGCAGCCTGCTCCGCAGAATATACCGCAGGACAACGCACAGTATCAGCCTGCCCGGCAGGAAGCTCCGCAGAATATACCGCAGGACAATGCACAGTATCAGCCTGCAACGCAGGAAGTTCCGCAGAATATACCGCAGGACAATGCACAATATCAGCCTGCTCAGCAGGAAGCTCCGCAGAATATACCGCAGGACAATGCACAATATCAGCCTGCTCAGCAGGAAGTTCCGCAGAATATACCGCAGGATAATGCACAGTATCAGCCTGCCCAGCAGGATGCACCGCAGAATATACCGCAGGAAGATGCAAATACAGAAGTTCCCGTGCAGGCGGCCGTGGCACAAGAGGCTCCGGTACAGCAGGCTTCGCCGTCATTCTGCGGCAACTGTGGCACTCCGGTAACTCCCGGTGCTTCATTCTGTCAGAATTGCGGCAACAAAATCAATTGACGATAATTTAACGGGCTGCTTCGGACAGCCCGTTTACTTTTTTACATTTCACCCTTGATGCCTATGATAATTTTTGTTGCTTTTAACAATAGAAAGATATGCGGCGATGTGCTACAATTACTATCGGTGATGTTATGAAAAAGAAAATCAGCGTCTGCGAAAATTCAATGGTGCTTGTATACATTCTTGCAATGTCCGGAGGATTTATGGACGCATACTCCTATATGTGCAGGGGAGAGGTATTTGCCAACGCCCAGACGGGAAATATTCTTCTTATGGCGGTAAATCTGGCAAAAGGCAATTTTGTTGTCGCCCTCAGATATTTTGCTCCTGTAATGGCTTTTATAGCAGGTGTTGTGCTTGCACAGACGGTGCATCATATCTTCAAGGGCAGAGCGCTCCACAGACGGCAGATAGTTATTCTGTTCGAGGCGGTGACACTCTTTGCGGCGGCATTTATACCGTATGAGCTTAATATCCTTTGCAACTGCATTATTTCTCTTGCCTGCGGCGCACAGGTAGAGGCATTCAGAAAAATAAGCATAAGAGGCGCATATCCGCAGAGCTACGCCTGCGCCACCACAATGTGTATAGGCAATATGAGAACAGCGGCTTCATCTATATGCGAATATGTCGCTCATAAAAACAGGGACGATCTGAGAAAAGGCTTGCTTCTTTTCAGCATAAACGCAATGTTCGCCGTCGGTGCTGTCGCAGGCGATCTGTGCGTGACAGCAATAAATCAGTGGGCTGTGATGATTTGTGCCGTGTTTATGACTATGGCATTTATAATTATCACAATGGAAGAAAAGGAAGAAGAAAAAGATGCCGTGTAAAACAGGCATATATAACTTAAGGCACCGCATAAGCGGTGCCTTCGTTGTTATTATTGACTTGTTTATCCTCAGTTCTTCTGCATTAAAGCTCTGTAAGGCTCAAGGAATGATTCTACTGTACCGTAGTATGAATCACGAAGATTTGTGTAGGATTCGCCGAACTTGAACGGTCCGCCGAGTACACAGCCCTTACCCTCGCTGTCGCCCTGCTGGAGCATATTTGTAAGGTCGGTTGAGAAGCCGAAGCAATCATCAAAGAGGAATGCGAATTTGTCGTTTGTTGTGTCCTTCAGATCGGAATAGATCTGGTACAGATCTTCAGACATTGCCGAGTGCTTTTTGTTCTCTCTGCGTGCTGCACCACAGCTGGGGCATTTTTCTATAGTCTTGTCTGCAGTAGAAACGCCGCATTCGGGGCATTTGGGATAATAAAGATGCTCGGCCGTCATTTCAGCCTTTGACTTAGCAATCAGCTCAGGGTCGATTTCGTTAAGACGGCAGATTTCCATATACTTGAGAGCAGCTTTTATGTTCTTTGCACCTGCGGGAACGAGATAACCGAATGTATCGGTGTTGGTGTAGTATTTATCAGCCTTGTCATCTCTGGGTATCGGAACGAATCTTATATCCTGATCCTTAGCTGCAGCCTGTGCCGATGTCCAGCCCCAGTCAAGACCGAACTCTGCGAACAGTGTCTTTGTAGCGGAAAGGCAGGTACTGGGATCTGTATATTCTGCATTTACCATACCCTGATTTGCAATGTCGGAAAGGAACTCCTGACATCTCTGGACGTTAGCGTCCTTCATGTTGTTGATGATCTGCTTGTTAGGACCGTCAACGTCTATAAGCGTTGTACCTGTCGAAACTATGAAAGGCATTGCAACGAAGCCTGTGGGCATTACACCGTAGTAATCATCGCCGATGTTGCACCATTCGGTCATTATATCCTTCCATGCCGTCCATGTCCACTTGCCTTCCTTATAAAGCTCCAGCGGGTCTGTCTTGATACCTTCATCGTCAAGAGCAGTCTGGTTATATATAAGTACAACGCCGGGATTTACACGGTAGGGAAGGTAATAGTGCTTTCCTCCGTAGTTGAAGTTTTCGATCATATCCTTCATACCCGACCATGTATCGCTGTCAAAGTCAACATAATCGTCAAGTGAAGTATAAAGGTTGTTTGCTACACCGTGGGGGTATGACTGCCACTCATAGCGCACCATATCGGGAGAGTCGGAAGAAGCAACAAGCTGTGCGAGCTTTGTAAAGTATTCCGTTGAGCTTGTCGAAATTGTCTCTACCTTATATCCTGCGTCATTGAACTTGTCGACGATTTCCTTGTCGTCTGTGTTAAGATCATAGTAACCGAGCCACTTGAGCGTGTCACCGTTTGAGGGTGCTTCTACAATGTTGCCGCCGTTACTGCCGCCGTTTCCGTCTGTAGAAGAATTATTACCGCTGTTGCTGTTTTCGGTCGTGCTTGAATTGCCCTGCGATGTGCCGGCATTGCTTGCAGAACCGCTTGTGGTCGTCGAGCCGTTGCAGGCTGAGAGCATTGATGTTGCCATAGCCGCTGTGATTGCACAAGCGAGAATTCTCTTTGAGAGTTTCATTTTAGTCCTCCTTAAAGTTACTCTTGCGTGTATACGTTTACACAAGATGATTATAATTATATTATAACCGAAAAGTGAATAAATTTCAATTCACTATTTCTACAGTTTGTTAGTTTAAATTTCAGCTATTTTGCACAAAAGCACAGAGCGTAATATGTGAAAATTTAATCAAATGTATGTAAATTTAAGTCATAACATTAAGGAAATTTAAGTAAACAGCTTCGCACGGCAAATAGGCATCCGCCGTAAACGGCTCTGTATTGCCAAAAATCCGTATCCTACGGGTTACTTTGTTCGTACTGCCTACAGCGAGAAGCCGTCTGCGGCATTACCTCACATCACAGCTCAAAAAAAGCACAGAATATCACGTTATTTGTTAAGATAAGACGATAATTCCTTTGTCAAGGCACGCTTTGAGCATTAACCGTTTTGTTTCGCCGTTGCTTTCAAAATAAACTGTGCCGATTCCCGCTTTGTCGATATTCTTTATCACACCATTGCCGAAAGAGCTGTGATATATCCTGTCGCCTGCCTTGAGGCTTATATTCCCTGTCTTTTTCGGTATCGGCTTTTCGGCGGTAACATTGAGCTTTTCAAGCTCCTCACTCTTTATATATGTTACCGTGCGGTCACGGTCCGTTAGCATTTCGGCAAGCGTTTTAAGTTCTGTCTTACCGCTTGTGTAGCGTATGCACAGCTTTTCCGCACAGCAGGCGATGATAATGCCTCTGCCGTTTTTGCTGTCGCAGTAAACACGTCCGAGCATATCTCTTGCAAACAAAGAAAAGAATATATCGTTGCTGTCCGTGTATTCTATCGGCAGATTTTTATCTATCTCGTCAAGAAATTCCGAGCTTTCGCCCTTGCACGAAAACAGATACAACTCTTTTCTGGCTCTTGTCACAGCAACATAGAACAGCCTCCGCTCCTCCTCGTACTGCTTTATATCCTCCTTATCGTTCAGCTTGTCCTTAGTGATGCACGGAAGCACATTGTCTATTACATCGAGCAGGTAAACGCAGTCATATTCAAGCCCCTTGCTTGAATGCACGGTGGACAGCGTGAATTTGCTGTAAGGATCGTCCTTATGCTCCGCCATTATTCCGCTCAGTTCAGAAAGCCTGTCTATAAGCTCCGCACTGCTGTTTACGTTTCTCGCAAGCATACGGAGAATATCATATTTGTTTTCGTCAAGCCCGTTCTTGTGGGCATAATCCGCATACTGCATCCCGTGCAGGATAATGCTCAGCACTTCCGTTGCACTGCTGTTTTGCGCCTGCCGCATCAGCTGAGCCGTCTGTTTTATATTCCGCTTTGAATTTACGCTGATTTGAGTACCTGTATCAATGCCGAGCAGTGCGTCGGTTATCGTGATGTGCCTCTGCAAGCTTATTTTGCAAGCCGCCTCTGCGGTTTGCTTTGTTATATAAAGCCCTATTTTATAGTATATAGCCATAAAGCTGTCAATGTCATACGGGTTATTGATGAATCTGATTATTTCCGTGATGTCAAGCACAGGCCTGCTTGTGAAAAAGGTCTTTTCGCCGCCCTTCAGCCTGTATGGGATATTGTTCCTTTCGAGCATATCGACAAGAACGACTGCACTGTCGTTGTTTCTGAAAAGCGCCGCTGTCTGCTGTTCGTTTCTTGCGGCGATACCGCACAGGAAGTCATATTGAACGTTTCTGCGTTCACAGCGTACAATGCGGACGGGTATACCTGATTTGTTCACAGCACGGATAGTCTTTTCACGTCTGAAACGATTGCACTTTACGAATGAATCTGCCACCCCGATAATTTCCGGAGTAGAGCGGAAATTCTGCTCCATGAACAGTATCTGTGCGTTTTTATACGTCTTTTCGAAGTCGATGAGCGCCTCAGGGTACGCTCCTCTGAAAGCGTAGATGCTCTGATCCTCATCGCCTACCATAAATATATTACCGCTTTTTGCGGCAAGCAGGCGAATAATCTCGTGCTGTATCTTAGATGTATCCTGCGCCTCGTCAACGCAGATGTAGCGGAATCTTCCGTTAAAGTATGCAAGTATATCGGGATATTTACGGAGTATGTCAAGAGCCGTCACCATCTGATCGTCATAGTCCATAAGCGAGCGTGACGACAGCGCAAGGTTGTACTCCCTGTATATTCTCAGCGTGTCATAGCCACTGCCAGAAAGCGCCTCTATCTCCTCGTCCGACAGCATCATATTCTTTGCAAATGTTATCATAGCGCCGATGTCATTTATGGTCGCAGTATCCGCAAATTCACCTGTGACAAGGCGATAAACCTCGCTTATCAGCCGTTTGCGGTCGCCCTCCCTGCTCATAAGATGCGGCACGTTTTCATCCGTGTATATCGTGGAGAAATACTCGGTGATTTTGGCGGACAGACCGTTTATTGTTCTTATTTCAAGACCTGCGCCGCATTCGCTTCCGAAACGGTCGGCAAACCTCTTTTTCAGTTCAAGCGTAGCGGCTCTGGTATAGGTCACCGCCAGTATCTCAGAGGGGCTGATGCCACAGCAATTTATCATATATCCAAGCCTCGTTATAAGCACGGTCGTCTTTCCGCTGCCGGGTACGGCAAGCAGTAAAACCGCCCCCTGTACAGCCTTGACAGCGGTATTCTGCTGTTCGCTCATTTCAGCCATAAAGCTTTTTTCAAATTCGTTTTCGGTCATAGAAAGCCCTCCGTTTATACGGTTATTTTATCATAAATAATCTCCCCGTGCAACAATATAACGGATGGCGGGAAATGAAAAATGTGAAAATTTGCGAAAAAGGCTTTTCATAAAGCGGATTTTGTGGTATGATAAATATATATATACATTTTGAGGTGAGAAGATGAACGCACAGGAATTATCCGCCCTTATAAAACAGGCACAGACAGGCGATACGGAAGGTTACGCACAGCTTTACAGAGCCGTGTACAGACCTGTATATAAAATAGCGAGAATGGCAATGAAAAGCGAGGATGCCGCTGTAGAGGCGGTACGCCTGACAGTGCTTGACAGCTTTGCGGCACTGCCTGCGGCAAGGCTTACTTCTTCGCCGCAGTTCATAGAATGGCTCGTAAAAATACTCTGCACTAAGATAAGACACATCAACAAAACGGGCGGTGAGCTATGCACAAAGACAGATAGCGGCTCGGAGATAAGAAATGCACTCAACGATCTGCCCGATATTGAGCGTCTTGTACTCAGCGTCAGCACGGTGTGCGGATGCAGTGCTGAGAAAACCGCTAAACTGTGCGGCTATACCGAAGAAACGGTAGGGGTCTGCCTTACCAATGCAGAGGTAACATTGAAAGCACAACTGCTTTCGGGATCGAATATCTGACGGAGGAAGAAAATAGATGGTTAGTCTGGAACAAAAGATAAAAGAATACGTTTCTTCCGTAGAGATACCCGACAGAGTAAAACCGGAAGAAATAAGGAGATTGCTCGAGGATAACGGAGATATGACCGCAGGAGTATTTCTGCGTAAGCTAAAGGAGCTTAAAATAAGCGGTTCGGATTTTCTTGAGCTTTTAGGAAACAGCAAAATCGGTAATATGGAGTTCAGAAGAATAGAGGAAAACCCTCATCTGAAGTTCGATGAGCTTTTGCAGATACTGGATAATTCCGTTCTGAGCGGCGATGATTACCGTATGATAATTGCGGTTGCCACTCAGCGCAAGGAGCTTGCAGAGCAGAGAAAGCGCCGTGAAGAAGAAACACTTCGCCGTATGACTGAGGAACTTACCGCAAAAAAGAACGTTCATAAAGAAGAAGAAACAGGAACAAATCAGAAAGATACAGCCGATATATCCGAAAATACACCCGAAGCAAACACACAGGAAGCACTCGACAGTGAGAAGATTTCTGCGGCTGAGGCACTTATTCTCCGTATGCAGAAAGAAATTGACAGCGAAGAAAATGTCGAAACTGTAGAAAATTCATCGAATTATACAGACAGTAATACAGATTTACCCGAAACGGAGCAGAAAAACGTTGAAGAAACTCCTGCCGCAGAAGCCAAAGAAGATAATGCGGAAAAGGAAAGCGTTGCTACGCAGGAAGAAAGCACCCCGACCGATAACTCCGACCGCGACAGCAAAAGCGTTACTATGGAGTTCTGCATACCGGCACCGCCTGTCGCAGAAGCTAATCCTGCAGGCGAGGAAGCGGAAGATTTTGACGGCATAATATCCGATGATGAAAAGATAGGCAGTAACGCAAGGGAGATAGGCAGTGCCATAGGCGAGCTTATGGACAGCAATGCGGATTATGACGTATCTGACGATAAAGATGATTGCGTTGTCATAAAGCGCAGAAAGGGCTGCCTTATCACATCGTTTATAGGTGCGGCAGTGCTTGTCGCAGGAGGAATTACACTGAATCAGCTCAGAGCCTGCGGAATAATTCCCGACCTTACATATGATATTCCCGGAAAGGTCGAGCAGAACATAGACAGCTATGAAACGCTTCTGAATGAAGCCACAGCCGCACGGGACAAGATAAGCTATCAGCTTCCCGACACCTTTGTGACGGTCGAAAAGAAGCCTGTCGCTCTGCCGAAAAACGTGTACGGCGATAATCTGGTCGCTACGGTAAAAGATACAGAGATATGCGGCGCTAAGGAAAAGGACGGCAAGCTCAGCGACAATTTCAGCTTTGAAACAGGTCTTACCGATGCAGGAATAGTTAAGTGCGGAGAGTATTTTGCGGTTGTCGGCAGTAAGGACAACGCAACGGTTATCCGCACCTATGATGAAAGCGGAATGTTAAGCGGAAAAGCAACCGATGAATATATACTTTCAGGCAAACTTGTCGATTTATATACAAACGGTAATAAAGTTTGCGCTGTAACGAAAGACAGCTTTGATATTGATAAAGCCGAATCGGAGAAACCGGAAACGTTTGTTCCTGCATACACACATAAAGGAACAACGCAGACTGTTGAATTTGAAAATATGGTGGTACCGTCTTATGTAAGCGGACTCAACTATTATACCGCAACAATGATAGCTCCTGCAGGAGATAATGAGGTTATGACGAAAAGCGTCATAGTCGGTGACATCGGCGGATGTTCGGCAAACTCTGACGGAATGTATGCGACCGACACGAGCAGGATAAACAATAAATATTACACACAGATTGCTTATATAATGTTTGACGATCTGATGAGCAGTATGATAACCGGAGTATCCGATGTTGCTCTTAATCCCGCTCTGGTTATTGCGATGGATGATAACTTTGCGGCTTTCGGAGAAATATATTCCGGTGATGAACGTCATAATGTCATTATCACAACGAGCAAAACGCTCGGCAATATAAATTTCTGTGAAGGCATCGCAGACGGACAGCGAATAGCTTCGATAAGCGGTACGGGAAAAACCGTTACTGTAACATCATACGGCGATGAACCTATGCAGTACAGCGTGAATGCCGACAACGGCGAACAGGCGGAAAACACAGAAAACACCAACAGCGTGAAGCTGAGCGACAATGTGACAGCGCAGGTCACCGTAAAGGCTGACAAGGACGGAAACAGACAGGGCATACTGCTTGCCGTAGGCGGCGACAAGAAAGCGGAGGTCACCATCACCGCAGAAAGCAATACTTCGGGCGACTGGAACAGCTATCTTACAAGCCCCGTGTGCGACGATATTTCACAGCTTGCCTATTATGAAAAGGACGGAAAGATAACAATCGGAATACCCGTTATGTACTTTGACGGAATATCGCAGGTCAGCGTTTGCAAGTTCTACAGCTATGCCGACGGAAAGCTGTCCGAGCTTGGAAACATAACGCTGTATGACGAAAAATACACTACGCTTTACTGCGATATAACCGGCGGCGACAAGCCGTATATACTTACAATGTGGGATAACCGTGTGATTACGGCAAGCATTGATAAGATAAAGGTAATATCGGATACCGTTTTCAAGACGGTTGAAAAGAAGGATACAGCAACCGACAGCAAAACGGAAAGCAAGCCCGAAAGCAATACCGAAAGCAAAACGGACAGCAATACCGAAAGCAATACCGAAAGCAAAACAGACAGCACCGCTGACAGCAAGAGCGAATAAGGTGGTAATATTATGCACGAAAGGCTTCTGACAGCGGCGATAGAATATGACAAGGGCGACCCTAAAAGGATACAGCACTTTATAAAAGTACACAGCTTTGCAAGGCTTATCGGTAAGCAGGAGAAGCTGTCGGACGAAATGATGAAAACTCTTGAAACGGCGGCGATACTTCACGATATAGGCATTCACGAGGGCGAACGGCTCTACGGCAGAAATGACGGCGAGATACAGCAAAAGCTCGGTCCGGTTATCGCAAAGGAAATTCTTGAGTCGGTCGGCGGATATGAGGATGTCGCAGAGCGTGTGATGCATCTTATCGCCCGCCACCACACATATACGGATATTGACGGCAAAGACCTGCAGATACTCATCGAGGCGGATTTCATAGTAAATCTGTACGAGGATAGCGCAAGCAAAAATGCGGTCAGAAATGCGTATGAGAAAATATTTGTCACCGAAAGCGGAAAAAAGATACTGAAAGACAGCTTCGGTATATAAAACGGCGCCCTTATCGGCAGACACCGCAAAATACAGGCTTAAACATAACAAAAAGGCTGACGCATAATCACGTCAGCCTTTTCTGCATTTAATTTTATGTCGCTCAGTTCTTGCTCAGATATTCATCAATACTCTGAGCCGCCTGCTTACCTGCACCCATAGCGAGTATTACCGTAGCCGCACCTGTAACTGCGTCACCGCCGGCATAAACACCCTCACGGGTCGTCTGCATTGTGTCTTCGTTAACAACAAGACAGCCTCTCTTGTTGGTGTCAAGACCGGGAGTTGTGCTTCTGATAAGGGGGTTGGGAGATGTACCGATTGACATAATGACAGTGTCAACGGGAAGCTCAAAGTTGCTTCCTTCCTTAGCGATAGGCTTACGTCTGCCGCTTGCGTCAGGCTCGCCGAGCTCCATCTCAATGCACTCCATAGCTCTTACTCTGCCGTTCTCATCACCGAGTATCTTGACAGGGTTGTTGAGGTTCTTGAAGATGATGCCCTCTTCCATAGCGTGATGTACTTCTTCCTTACGGGCAGGCATTTCTTCCATGCCTCTGCGGTATACAATGTATACATTTTCAGCACCAAGACGCTTTGCGCATCTTGCAGCGTCCATTGCAACGTTACCGCCGCCGACAACTGCTACCGACTTGCTCTTGATGATAGGCGTATCATAATCATCAAGATAAGCCTTCATAAGATTTGTTCTTGTGAGGTACTCGTTAGCTGAGTAAACACCGATGAGATCCTCGCCCTCGATACCCATGAATGAGGGAAGACCTGCACCAGAGCCGATGAAGATAGCCTTGTAGCCCATCTCGAACAGTTCGTCAACCGACAGAACACGGCCGATGACCATGTTTGTCTTTACTTCAACGCCGAGATCCTGAAGGTTTTCTACTTCCTTCTTAACTATAGCCTTGGGAAGTCTGAATTCGGGGATACCGTAAACCAGAACACCGCCTGCTGTATGGAATGCTTCAAATACTGTTACTTCGTAGCCCTTCTTTGCAAGGTCGCCTGCACAGGTAAGACCTGAAGGGCCTGCACCTACAACTGCAACCTTCTTGCCGTTCGACTGGGGCTTAACAGCCTTTGCATCGCTGTGCTTCATGTGATAGTCTGCACAGAAACGCTCAAGACGTCCGATTGAAACGCTCTCGCCCTTGATACCTCTTACGCACTTGCCCTCGCACTGATTTTCCTGAGGACAAACACGGCCGCTGATTGCGGGGAGGCTGTTTGTGCTTGTGATTATCTCATACGCTTCTTCAAACTTGCCCTCTGCAACCTTCGCTACAAATTCGGGTATTCTTACGTTAACGGGGCAACCGCTTACGCAGGGCTTGTTCTTACAGTTAAGGCAACGTGATGCTTCTTCCATTGCCATTTCTTCTGTATATCCCATTGCAACTTCGAGGAAGTTCTTGTTTCTTACGTTAGGGTCCTGTTCGGGCATAGGAACCTTAGTTAATGACATATTAGGCATTTTCTTATCGTCCTTTCCTTACTGCTCAGCCTTGTAAAGTCTGCAGTGTTCTCTGTCGTGAGCTTCTTTTTCCTTGTATGTCGAGTTACGCTTCATCAGCTCGTCAAAGTTTACTAAATGACCGTCAAAGTCAGGGCCGTCAACACACGCAAACTTGATTTCTCCGCCGACATTTACACGGCAGCCGCCGCACATACCTGTACCGTCGATCATAATAGGATTGAGTGATACAAGTGTCTTAATGCCGTAAGGACGGGTAACCTCACAGACAAACTTCATCATAGGTACAGGACCTATCGCAACAATGAGATCGTACTTGTTGCCTGCGTCAATAAGGCTCTGGAGCTTGTTTGTAACAAAGCCCTTTTCGCCGTATGAACCGTCATCTGTCGTGATATAGAAGTTTGTGCTTGCCTTCTTGAATTCGTCCTCAAGGATAACTATATCCTTGTTTCTGAAGCCGGCGATAACATCAACCTCAACACCCTCGTTGAATAACTGCTTTGCAGAAGGATAAGCGATAGCGTTACCTACGCCGCCGCCGATAACACATACCTTCTTTGCACCCTCAAAGTCTGTTGCCTTACCGAGAGGGCCTACAAAGTCGAGCAGTGCATCGCCCTCCTTGAGCTGTGATAAAAGCATAGTAGTCTGACCTACTATCTGGAATATGATGGTAATAGTACCCTTTTCTCTGTCATAGTCAGAAATGGTAAGAGGTATTCTCTCGCCCTTTTCGTCAACACGCAGAATGATGAACTGACCTGCCAACGCCTTCTTCGCAATGAAGGGAGCGTCTACCTCCATCAGTACAACGTTTTCGTTGAGCTGACGTCTTTTGAGTATTTTATACATTGAAAAAACCTTTCCTTTCGTTATATATGGGAGCATCTGTAAAAATACAGACGCTTCAAATCGCCACACATAAGTATAGCAGATTGGCGGAAAAAATTCAAGCGTTTTCGATATTTATATATTGAATAGCACCATTACTTAAAGTAATGATAAAAATCGACCCGTTACGGCAAAAACTCTTTAAATACCCGATTTTCTGCGGTTTGAGCAACCTTGCGGGCCGTAAGTCATATATCGACCTTTTTCTCGTTGACAAAAACTGCATTATGAGATATAATTATAATGTTATTGTAAAATTGGGTTAAATGTGTAAAGACTGAGAAATGCCTTTATTCAAATCCGGGAGGCTTAATGAAAAAGAAAAAATCGAATAAGCTGAATCTTATTATTTGCGCAATTGCATTCGTATTCATGATCTTCTATGTGTATTTTGTGGACGGATTTGATAATCTTGTCAATTCAATTCAGAAGATAAATGTCGGATTCCTGTTCATAGCGATGGGCCTTATGATAGTATACTGGCTGCTGGAGGCGCTCGGCGTTCATGCGGCACTGAGGGCTACATACCCTAAGGCAAAGTTCAGCAGAACATTTATGACGACCCTGCTCGGTCAGTATTTCAACTGCATCACTCCGTCATCAACGGGCGGTCAGCCTATGCAGGTGTATTACTTCACGAAGTTCGGCGTTCCTATGTCACACGCAATGACATCTCTGCTGAGCAAATTCATAATGTATCAGTTTGTGCTGACAGGCTATTCCGCCGTGGTGCTTATAGCCCGTTTCAATAATTTCTCTACCGACTACGCACCGCTTATGGCGCTCGTAATTCTTGGATTTATCATAAATACTATCGTAATAATACTGCTTTTTATGCTGGCGTTTTTCAAGAAGCCCGTAAAGAAGATGGCTGTATGGGCTGTAAAACTTCTTGCAAAGATACACATTTTCAAGTTCCGCTTTATAAAGAGCGAGGAAGACAAGATAAAGAAAATCAAGTCCGTAGAGGAAATTGTAGACGAATATCATGATAATTTCGTGTTCATCAAGAAAAAACCGTGGCTTATCATAAGACTTATCATTTATAATGTAATTCAGCTCACGGCTTACTTCTCAATCTCGTATGTAATTTATCTCGGCTTCGGACTTTCGGGTACGGATTATCTGACGATTATTTCCTGTCAGGCATTCGTTCTGATGATTTCCGGTTTTATGCCCCTGCCGGGTGCGCTCGGTGCGGCAGAGGGAAGCTATACGCTGTTCTTCAGCAATATATTCATCGGCTCGGACGGCACGAAATATGTCGGCATCTCAACATTTATATGGAGATTCTTAACGTTCTATCTTCCGATAATCGCAGGACTTATTTTGTCCACCTTTGTCGGAAAGTTTATGAATGTCGAAGCCCCCGACAAGTCAACGATCAAGCTTACCGAAGAAGAGCTTAAAGGCGACCCGATAGACTGATTGCTTGAAATTTACAAAATATTCTTACGGCAGAGGGTGTATGCTTTCTGCCGTTTGCTGTATCTGGAGCGCAAAGTGAAACAAGTCGAAAACGGCTCTGCGAAGCCAACGCAACCGCAAATTTACATGAAAATATTCAAAAGCAACATGAAGTTTATAGACCTTATACGCTGATTATGCTAATATGACGACAGACAGAAAAGCTGTCGGAAAGGATATGTATATATGAGCTTAGGAACAAATATTCAGTTTTACAGAAAGCAAAAAAATATGACGCAGGAGGATTTGGCAGAGTTTATGAACGTGTCACGTCAGACTGTGTCAAAGTGGGAATCTGACACTGCGTTTCCCGAAACTGATAAGCTTATCACGCTGAGCGATTACTTTGGCTGCACGCTTGACGAACTGATTAAGGGCAGTGCAGAAGAAAACTTTACGGAAGATGCCGCAGGATATGATAAGGAAATGAACAGCTTTACAAGGGCTATCTGTCTTGGTACAGCAACTGTGCTTGCAGGTGTTACCACACTGCTTTTTACGGTAGTTCTGGGACTTGATGAAACCATAGCTGCGGCGATATTCATGCTGTTTGTGACAGTTGGCACGGCGATATTTATAGTAAGCGGCATACGACACGACAACTATGTCAAGGAAAATCCCAATATCAAGCCGTTTTACAGCGTAGAGCAGATAAAGGCATTCAGAAATAAATTCCCCGCTGTTATCGCCGGCGGTACGGTGCTTGTACTGTTCGGCGTAATTGCATTGATGGTAATGCAGAGCTTTGCCGACAAGGTTGTACCTGATGCTATGACCGAGGAAAGCTTTGATGCGCTGTGCGCGGCGGTTCTGCTTTTATGTGTTACCGTTGCCGCGCCTATGTTTATATACGGCGGTATGCAGTATGCAAAGTATGATATTGAAGAGTACAACAAGGAAAATAACCCCGACAAGCCGTTCGCAGACAGACTTATGTCGGCTATATCCGGCGGTATAATGCTTGCGGCGACTATTGTGCTTTTTATAATGGGATTCTGCTTTAATAACTGGGAATTGTGCTGGATAGGTTATCCGATAGGCGGTGTTCTTATAGGGATTGTAAACTGTATATTCGGCGCTGTAAAAAAATAAGCAGATACTTGCATAATTTTTGTGAATATGGTACAATTAAAGAGCGATAACTGTTACAGTTCTTACAGCAACAGCTATCGTAATAAATAATTTGAGGAATTTTCACCGTGAACCCTTTATTGATTGTACTGTATGTTTTACTCGGAACGCTTGTGGTATATGCCGTACTGTTTCTTATTGCGGTACTCCGTGCCGTATTTATGAAGAAAGAATTTGCTGATGATAAGCCGTTCGATCCGTATAAGGACGGTATCGACTGCGACACCCACGCAGAACATCTGTCAAAAATAATACAAGTACCTACCGTAAGTATCCGTGGCAGAAACGACAACACCGAGATTTATAAATTCCACGACCTGCTTGAACAGCAGTACCCGAATATCCACAGGGTATGCGAGCGTGTCGATATTGACGGAGCGTTGCTGTTTATATGGAGAGGCAAGGATAAGAACCGCAACCCGATATGCCTTATGTCGCATCAGGACGTTGTTCCTGCCGACAGCGAAAAGTGGAAGTATGACGCTTTTTCGGGCAAGATAGCCGAGGGCAAGATATGGGGCAGAGGTACGGTCGATACAAAGGGCGCATTATGTGCCATACTCGAAAGCATAGAGGAGCTTATAAAAGAGGGCTTCACCCCCGTGTGCGATGTCTATGTCGGCAGCTCCAACAACGAGGAAATAACCGGCGACGGCGCAGTAAAGACGGTTGAATATCTTTATGAAAAGGGCATACATTTCGATTTGGTTATGGACGAGGGCGGCTCGGTAATGTCATACGAGGACAGTGCCAAGGGCAGAATGGTAGCCCACAACGCAATGATAGGCATACTCGAAAAGGGCAGAGCCAACATAAAGTTCACTGCAAGGAGCAGAGGCGGCCACGCAAGCGTACCGTTCAACAATAATCCCTTTGCAAAGCTGTCAAAGCTGATGTATATAATCGAACACAGAAACCCGTTCAAGAAAAGGATAACCCACCCCGCAAGAGTGCAGTATCACGCTATGGCACCGTATATGCACCATTTCAGACACCGCCTGCTGTACGGAAATCTGTGGCTTTTCGCCCCGATAGCACCGTACATAATGCACAGAATAGGCGGCCCTGCGGGAGCAGTCGTAAAGACCACCTGCATATTCACTATGGCAGAGGGAAGCAAGGGTGCAAACGTGATTCCCGAAAAGGCAAGCGTTACCGCAAACTGTCGCTTTATGGTGCACGAGCCTTTACCTCAGTCGTATAAAAAGCTCGGAAAGCTGTGCCACAAGCTTGGTATTTCTATGGAAATGCTGGCAGGCTTTGACGTTCCGCCTGTTGCGGATATGAACTGCTATGCGTATAAGTATGTCAACAAGAGAATAAAGGAAACCTTCGGCGATATACCGAGAATACCTTATATAATGCTTGCAGGCACCGACTCACGCCATTATACGAAGATATGCGACTGCGTACTGAGATTCGTTCCGCTTATGATGACGGGCGCACAGCTTAACAGCGCACACGCAATTAACGAAAACCTCAGCGTAGAATCGCTTGAACGAGGAATAGTTTTCTATCACGATTTCATAAAAAATTACGGCTCAGAGTTGTAATGCGGACATAACCGTGTCCAAAATCTCTGAAAGATAAAATAAAATGATTTTATTAAAGCTGTACTGTAAAATTTATTGCTGACATCGCCGAAAACACTTTCCGTACTGACAAGGTGTTAATATTTTCGTGAGTATATCGGTACAACTGCACTGACATTGACCCTTCAAAAAAACGCCACTAACCTGAGATATATGTACTAACCTGCGGACGTGTAGCGTTAAGCGTCCCTGCATTGACAAGATATACAATGTTCAGGTAGTTTTACGAGTTTCGCCAACACCCCAGGCGGAGTGGGGGTGTGAGTAAGGAAAGAGGGAGCCACGAGGGAGAAAACCTAAGGGATAGGGAGAGGGGGCGCCTACACGACCATTTTCCCTTAGAAGCTGATACCAACGCTCGATGAACAGGTTCTCCGAGTTCTTTTTCTCGCCGAACATAAAGTCATGTTTAATGGTTTTCTTGGTGTCATTATCCAGTTCAACGCTAAACGGGGGATTTGTTAGAATCAAATCGAATTGTCCATTGACTTCACGCTCTTGGTAAAGCGTATCCTTAACACTTCCGTTCAAAGCATTCGGAGCGGTTTCCTTTTCGTATTTTGCAAACGGGAGCAAACCATCTTTCGCAAAAATATTGGTGGATCCGTCTCCATGAAGAATCATATTGACCTTCGTTGCCGTGCCGAGGTTAAAGTTTATCTCAGAACCATAAATATAAGTTTGTGCCCACTTATTTTCTCTATGATCCGGGAAAAACCAATCAGATGTAACCTTGTCTTTGACAGCTCTTGAAGTACCTAATTCATTATTGTAGCCCAAAGCATTACGATTACGGTACTTCATATTTTCCGTAATGAACTTCATGTACTCTATCAAAAATGTTCCACTTCCTGCTGAGGGGTCAATCATATACGGAATTTCTTTGTCATCTTTGATACGCTTAATCGCAAGCTTGTCTGCCTGAATGGCGTAGACCATGAACCGCACGATATTGGTATGGGTAAAAAATTGTCCTTTACTCTGTTTGAAACCATCGCGAATAATGCCTTCAAAGAAGTCGCCTAATATATCTTTACCGCTCAAGCTATTCTTACCATCCACAAAAGAAAGTCCTTCTAACTTCTGAACGGCATATTTGAGCTTTGATAGGGAGAACTTTTTGGTACAAGGCCGCAGCCCCGAAG
>OKRY01000712.1_pt1 | contig 27161 bp, 20 predicted proteins | sample 1601121 | NCBI WGS metagenome assembly OKRY01 (sample SAMEA3541546, study PRJEB24748) | human gut metagenome | biome: human gut; feature: human-associated habitat; material: faeces | place: China | collected 2012
CCGGCGGTGTGGTTTGCCAAAGATTTTTGAAAATGGGCGCAAAAAAAGCAGCAAACCTTTTTCAAGATTTACTGCTTATATGCCGCTGTGATGGGCGGCGGTATTAAATTGTCAGCCGTTTTTCAAATGGAATTTATCTGCAATCGCTTTCTTTCCGCTTTCCAATTCCTTTTCTGTAATCTTCCATAATCCTAACGCAATGATCTGCTATCTTTTGCATTCCGAGTTCTTCAAAAAAGGCAATTTGTATTTTCATCAGTTCTTCACAAACAGTCAACTTCTGCTCATCCATATTGCTAATAGCAAGCCATGGGAACGCTTTATATTTCTTAGTGTCCCCAATGAGAAAATTGTACCCTATCAACTCATTTTCACGGAAAACGAAATAGAATTGTGGGCCTGAACCTGGAACTGACTTTTCCATAATTTGCTGCATTGTTCTCACGCCGCCGTATGCCGGAAAAAAACCTATTCGCTCAAGAGCATTTAATATGTCAATCCTTTTATCTGTGGGTATGTCTCTATAATTGATAATCTGTTCCATTTGCTCTACCCTCATTGAAGTTTAATTTGTCAGGCTCTAATTATACAACTTTTCTGTTTAGCGGTCAAAGCGGAACTTCAACAGGCTTTCTATCAGTTGCCTGACGATATGCTCCTGCATATCCGTGTTAATCTGTCCGTCCATTTTCGCACAAGAGCGGACATATCCCGCATAATGGGATAGGACGGCGGCAACAGCTTCCGGGTCGCCCTCGCTTGCCTTAACGATTGTCTCATAGGGAAGTAGCTGGCTCATAGGACAAACCCTCCAACTCTGCCCGTAGCCGCCGTAAAATCATCTGAATACGCCGCCCGGTTGTGTTGCCAGCCCGTCCATATCTCCGTCCAATCTCCCTATGCGTCAATCGTTGGAAGTAGTACAAGAAAATGATTTCCTGTTCCATCTGTGATAGTGCGGACAGGGCTGCGGCAAGCTCTGGACTTTCCAAAAGCACCATCTGACCACAGACGAAAAGCGGATAGCTGGTCATGCCGGATTGCTCCGCAAAGTATTTATCTGTGGTACTGAATGGATAGTGTTTTTCTTCTATCAGATATTCAAGCGAGATTTCCCGCTTGCGGCGGCTCCGTATGCTCCGGGCTGCGTCTATGGCAGCGTGGCGAATAACAGTCTTGCAAAAGGCATCGTGTGTATGCCGGATATGTTCTTGATACTTTTCGTGTTCGGTCATGGAAAATCCCCCTTTCTGAATAATGGCAGAGGGCGGCAGCATCTTGTGCTGTCGCCCTCTTGATTACCGAACAGCAAAGACGGGCGGGGCTGTCAACGGCGGCGCATTTGCGCCGTTCATCTTGACCGTTGACAGGCTCGGCTGGGTTTGCTATCTGCTCACGGCAATTCACTCTCATTGATAGGAATTGCCTCAAGTTCCGTATTCAAATTGTTCCAATAAGAGCCGATATCCGCACTTGTGAAATACTTAAAACCGCCTGCTGCTGACTTCAATTCGCCGTTTTTAACCCCATAGCAGGCGTAAATCAAATCGTAGCTTGTTCCATCTGAGAGGTTAAATCTAAAGCTGGTCACATCTGCTCCGGCAGTTTCCTCAGTTGTTTTGTCTTTTAAGGATAAGCCCTTGAACTTATCATACAGGGTCTTTATATCATTTTCAGCAACAACTACTTTCTTTTCTGCTGATGCAGGCACTCCGTCATAGTGGTACATTTCAACGCTTTCGACATCTTCAACCTCAAATGGGAAGTCGATTTTGACAGGCTCATAAGCAATGTTTATAGGTAACAGAAAGAGAGCTGTAAAAATTGCAATGATACAAAGAGCGATGGAAACGAGAACAGCAATCGTTATCTTTTTTCTGCCTCTCTGCTTTTCTTTTGCCTCATGGCGCATAATAACGCTTTCGCTTTCTTCGTGAAGAACATCTTCGCTCGTGTGAGAAAGCAATTTCTGATAAATTGCGTTACAGTCAGCACAGGCGTTCAAATGCTCTTTTACCATCTCTGCGCTTGCTTCGCTGCAAGCACCGTCAACATACAGCGGAAGAATATCTCGAACAATATCGCATTGTTTACTCATGCTTTTCATCCATCCTTTCTTGAATTTTTAGCTTTGCACGATGATAAGTAACTCTCGCCCATGATTCTGTTTTTCCAAAAATTGCAGCGATTTGTGAAAAAGATAGTTCCCCGAATACGCGAAGCTGAAAGACTTCTTTGTATGGTTCTTCCAAACGGTGAAGAACGAGGTGTATGCGGAACGCCATGTCAGAATCTGCAACTGAGTTCTCAACATTTTCATTTGATGGCAAGTCATTGATTTCACTCACATCAGCTACTCGCTGACGGCTTCGCATTTCATCATGGTAAAGATTTTTTGCTATGGAGCAGAGCCATGTCAATTCATCTGACTTACCTTTGAATTGTGATGTTGTAGAAACAGCCTTATAGAATGTGTTCTGCGTGATTTCCTCTGCTATCTCACGATTTTTGGCAAGAGAAATAGTATACGAGTATACCTGTAAATAGTAGGCTTTATAGAGCTTTTCATAGTCCATACTTGTCATCACCTCCTTCAGCTTCATAGGTTAGACGGAGAAATCGGAATTTCGTTACAAAGAAGTTTGAAATTTTTATACCTTTACGCTACTCTTGCTTTCTGCGGACTATTGGTAGACGCGCATTAACGGCAAGCAAAGAGATTGCTGTGTCAGCTTGATATGTTCAAATGCTAATTAAGTATAGCATACAGCTATGAATTTTTCTATTGCGTTCCCCTGACTTCGGAATAGTGGCAGGGCTGGCTATCCTTGTTTTGCTTTGTGCTTCTCTACCGTACATGAGCATTTACACAAGGGAGCTATTTGCGATACTTCTTTTTTCACACGTTGCGCTCAACCCGGAACCTCTTAAAGCTCAATATCATTCACATTATATTAAGCACTATTCCTTTTTCATCATTCATTATACAAAAAGTCCGCCGTCTTTTCAGACAACGGACCTTGATATAAATTAATGTAAAATTAAAGTATGCCGTCCGCCGGTAACGGAGTTTAAGCCGATCGCTGATCGTCAGAACGGCGAACAGTTTGCGGCGACTCGCCGCCGCTCGCCGTAAAGGCTTTGCCTTTTCTTATGTAGTAATTGTAGAAGAACAGATCTACAACCAGCGCAAGCACCCAGCCTACGGGCCACGACAGCCATATTCCGTCCGAGCCGAAGAACGGAGAGAGGATATAGGCGAAAATAACACGCAATGCAAGGTCAAGACAGGTGCTTATCATAAACGGCGTCATAACGCCGCAGCCTCTTACACCGCCGTCAATTACTATCTTTATGCAGACAAAGAAATAGAACGGGGAAACGATAGTCAGAAACTTACTGCCTGTTGCGATTATCTCAGCGTTAGCCTGTGTCGCAAACAGGTTTACAAGCGTTCCGCCGAAAAGCAGGAAGCACACTACAAAAGGTATCGCTATAACAAGACACATCAGCATACCCGACTTCACACCCGTTTTAACACGGTCGGTCTTGTCTGCGCCTATGTTCTGCGCACAGAAATTAGACACGCTGTTTGAAAGCGTTGAGAAACAGGTTATTGCGAAAGTATTCAGCTTGATAGCAGACGCATAACCGCCTATTACCGATGAACCGAAGCTGTTTACAAGACTTTGCACGAACAGATTTCCTACCGATACAAAACTGCTCTGTAATATTGACGGTATAGAAATACGGCTTATTTGCTTGAGTGCGTCAGAAGAGAATATTTTAGGCTTTTCGGGAGTATCCGACTGTATCTTTCCGACACGTCTTAAAAGTACGAAGAACGCCGCAATACCTGCTGCACCCTGAGCGGCGAATGTAGCCCATGCAACGCCTGCGACGCCCATCTGAAATACTATTACTAACAGCAGGTCAAGCCCGATATTTCCGAGTGAAGATGCTATAAGGAAAAACAACGGTGTTTTCGAGTCGCCGAGGGCGGTAAATATACCGTTGCAGGCGTTATAGATAAACAGAAACAGCAGTCCGAGTACATATACCCTCAGATATATGTCGCTGTCCTCAAATATATCATCCGGTGTGCCGAGCAATGTCAGCATCGGTGAACATAAGGCACAGCCTATCACGGTAAGCACTCCGGCGATTGCCGCAAACGAAACCAGCGCCGTGTTTATCGCCGTTTTCATATATGTATAGTTCTTTGAACCGAAAAGTCGTGCAACAACGACCGACGCACCGACGCTTCCGCCTGTTGCCACTGCCATGAATATCATTGTGACGGGGTAACTTGCGCCTATTGCCCCCAGCGCCATATCGCTTACAAAGTTGCCTGCAATAACGCTGTCAACAATGTTGTAAAGCTGTTGAAATGCAACGCTGAGCAGCATCGGCAGAGAGAATTTCAGCAGAACGGAAAAGGTCCTGCCGCTAGTCATATCCGTGACCATTCTTTTATAATCGCTTCCTTATTTTTTCATAAAACCTTTTGGAGCGGCTTTTGTCATCCTTCCCGCATAGTCTTTTATCAGCTCCGCAAACTGCAGCTTTTTCACAAATCCCGACGGAATCTCCGAATATCCGAGCAGTGCGCCTTTCAGTGCGCCTGCTATAAATGCGCATATATCGCTTATACCGTCCTGATTTGCGGCAAGCTGTACCGCACTGAGATAGTCATAATGCACACAGGCACAGTATACGCCTATGGCAAGCGCAGAGTCCGCCGTACTGCCGTTTCCAAGCTCCGCCACATCGGTCAGCGGCGAGGTTTCCTCATCAAGCAGTGAAAGAGCCTTGTCGAGCGCCGCAAAGCACTCCTCAAAGCCGTCATGCTCCTTGAGTATCTTCATCGTGTTCAGCACCGAGCGTTCAATGGTATTCCCCTTGCAGATAAATGCGATAATGGCAGAAAGACAGCCTGTTGCAAGGTATCCTGTCGGGTGCGAATGTGTAATTGCGGCAAGGTCACAGCCTATCGAGAAAGCAAGTTCCGGGTCGCTGTAAAAATACAGCCCCGCAGGAATCGCTCTCGGCAGACAGTCAAACAGCTTGTTCTGATTTATCGGACGGCGCTTCCTGCCGTAGTCGTTTTCGGATTTTATTCCTGCAAGCGTCTGTACAAGCTGTTTCGTGGGATTACGCTTCTTGCAGAATGCGGATATTCCGAGCAGATCGCACGGAAAACCTGTTTCGTTGTCATCAAGTATCCACTGCAGGTCGATTGAAGAAGTACCGCCTGTCTGCGAATAAAGCCACTGCTGAAGCGCAAGGAAAACATAATCCGCACAGTTTGCTTCTCCCGTTCTCAGCCCTGCCGCATCAGCCCACAGTATACCGTGTGCCGTAAACAGCATCATCTGTGTCTCGTCTGATATACGGGCGGTTTTCTGTCGCTTCTCGGGGCTTAGCTTAAGTATGCCCTTTTTGCCGTACAGATCCTTGATCTGACTTCTTGTCAATGTCTTTACGGGAGAACCGAGAGCGTCGCCTGCGGCGGCACCTACAATACAGCCCGAAAACCTTTCTTTCTTGTACAATTTCTTATTTGCCATAAAATGAACTCCAATATTTGCGGCAATGTGCCGCCTCAAATTCCGACCTTGTGAAAACAAGGCATTTACCTTAGCTTTGCGTAACGGTCGGGAACAAATGTTACTGCCTTTTAAGCAGTCAACGGCAATGTGCCGCCTCAAACTCCGACCTTGTGAAAACAAGGTGCTTACCTTAGCTTTGCGTAACGGTCGGGAACAAATGATAATTATATTTATAACGCTGTACAGCGTTTTATTCACTTGCTTGCATTTTTTCGTAGCTTATCATCAGATCCACGAATCTGCCGTAAGACTTCTTGCCGTCCGTCTGCCCCTGCGACTTAAGATAGGTATCGTTCACCGTTGTGGCGACAGCAGCGACCGGCGTTTCGTATTTCTTCCAGTATTCGCTGTTTGCTTTAAGCTCTGCTATTATCTTGCTGTCCGCATAGCTCATAAGTTCGTTGTATATTTCCGCTCCTGCCGCCGAATAAAGCGCATTTGCGGCATAGATAAGAGCATATACCCACCCTGCATATTGCAGATACACGTTATCCGAGCCTGTGCAGGCGAGATAAGCGATGAAGTTCGCCTCATCCTCACGCATAAAACCCTTCAGGTGCGACAGCTCATGACACACCGTGAACGGTTTCGCAAAGTCCGGCGCATTTGCGTTATAATTTGCCTCTATGGTAAACGGCGCATACATACCGAGTATTTTCATATAAGACATACCCTCTGACGCAATTACAGCCTTTGCGTCCGGATAAAACCCCGACAGGCTGTCATACCTTTCGCCGAGCCGGTTCATTGCCTTTTTACATTCTTCATCGAGATTGATTTTACCGTCAAGCGATACCGTCAGCGTTTCGTCCGTTTCTATTTTTCCGGCAGCATCGTTTGCGTTCTTCAGAATATATACGCAAAGATCCGCAAGCTCCTGCGCCGTATATGTTTCAACGGTAAATCCGCTCACCTCGGAAAATGTAAAACGGTTATAGTTTATTCCGCAGAAAAGCGTAAACACCATAAACACACTTACCGCAAAGCATACCACGACCGCAAGCACCCTCATCAACAGCTTTTTCCGCTTGCCCTTGCCCTTTACAAAGCGTATCACGGTAAAGACAACGCCGACGGCGGCAAGTATGATAACCGCATAAAGCAGTATCTCGCACAGCGAAAAGGGCAGTACAGAAGAAATCCGTCCTACAGTACCCACAAAAAACGGGTATATCGTTGTGCTGTACCACTGCGCAAAGTCTGCCGTGTTTTTTGCAAGCAGTGTGAGAACAAGTGACAGCAAAAACGCAGGAACAGCATAATACAGCCATTTCGGCAGCTTTTTAAAAAACGTTTTGATTGTCGCTGACAATGTTACCACAGCCTTTCGGATCAATACATATCTCTGAGGCTGTCGATAAAAGCGACAAAGTCGTTTCTTGCCGACAACGGCTCGATTATTTCCGCCTTTACACCCAGCTGGAACAGCCAGCCGTAAAAGGTCGGGCTTACGTTTATATCCTTTGATATATAGAAGTTATTCTCGTCCAGCTTGTGCATGGTTATATCCGACCCGAATTTATCCATAACAACGCTTGTGAGCGAGTTGTCGAACCTCAGCTTTATTCTTATCGTTTCCTTGCCTGCGAACATACCGAATATTTTCCGTGTATATTCCGCAAGGTTGAAGTCCTCCGAGATTATCGCAGGCTCGTCTGACACCTCAACGTCTTCCATACGGTCAACCCTGAAGTTTGAAACCGAGTTGTATTTTTCGTAAAAGCCTATGCAGTAGTAGTTTTCATCCTCCCACGCAAGATGATACGGCGACATAGTATAACGTCCGTCTGCATTTCTGAATATCTTTCTCTTTTTTATATCGTAGTTGAAGTAGTGGAAGGTTATCTTTCTGCCGTTTTCAATGGCTTCGTGTATCTTGTTTATGCTGTAGTATATCTTCTTGTTTACGGTTTTTACACGGTTTGCGACAATAACGCTCCGCTGAAGTTCATTTGCACGGAAGTTGCTTGTAAGGTGGGCGATCTTGCCGATAAGCGCCCTTGATTTTTCTTCTGAAATGAATTTCGAGCAGGCCACAGCGTCCGCAAGCAGCTGTAATTCCTCAAACTCAAAATCACGGGAGGCAAGATAATACGTTCCGTTCTTATCCGAGCATATATCCATTCCGAGAATGTCACGGAGCGTTTCAATGTCGGAGTAGAGTGCCTTGCGTTCCGCCGTTATTCCGAACCTTTCCAGCTTTTCCTGTATTCCGGCAACCGTCAGAGCGTGAAGCTCGTCCGATTCCTCACGGAACATTTTTTCAATATAAAGAATTTTCTGCTTCTGGTTGGATGAACGTGCCATAACATAAGTCCTTTCTATTCGTGCTTTATCTGCATTACAACCGATATTACCAGCACCGCCGCAAGCAATGCGGATATTATCACGGTAAAAACGTTGAACGTCATTATAATGTACGGAACAGCCGACATCGCAAGAGCAATGGCGGAAAGCACCGTGATCGGCGTCTGCCGTTTCTTCCCGAAGAATATCCACAGCAGAGAAAGCATAGCCGTAATAGTAGTTGTCACAGCGCATATCATATAGTGGAACATTGCGTATCCGAACGGCGTGACATCGAAATACGAGTAATTTTCAAATCTGAAAATCAAATGACCGTTGTCGGACATCAATCCGTATTTAAGCACTGCGCCGAGCGGCAAAAGCTCTGTTATTATCGCCGCAATGCAGATAAACAGCCGTATAACACCGAGTTTTTTCATAATATTTCACCTTTACAGTTTTATCATATTAAAGAACAGTGACTGTTTTTGCACTATTATATAAACTGTCCTCTTCCCACCTGGAAGGATTATTATTGATATAATTAAGAATCCTTGAATAATCTGTATCATTTCGGATTATATGGTCGTAAAATGAACGTTGAAAAATCACAGGTCCGACTTTACATAACCTTGTGGTCAGCGATTTAAAGATTCTCACTACATCTGTAACAGATATGTTGTTATCTTTTTCGTTATCGTAGAACGTTGAAATAATCATGTGAATATGGTTCGGCATGATAACATAGTTCTCTATATCCACATCAACATATTTGAAATTGATAGCTTTTATCTGTTCCTCTGCAATTTTACCGAAACGTGTCAATCGCACGGTAGCCGGCTCACTTGCATTTGAAATAACTATATCTGAGAAATAATTAATCCTGTTCTGAGTACAGACAGTAACAAAATATGTGCCGGTAGAGCTGTAATCATAATTTTTCAGACGTGTTGGCTTTCTCTTAGTATAATCGGTCATTTTATCTGTACCTTCATCTTGCAAGAATATCGTAATAATTCTTTCGTAGGGGAGGGTCTGTGTGTGCTTTTGTGTTTCGCGTCCTTGCGAAACTTTGGGCACACACGCTAAGGCGTCCTTGCCTTGCTCGCCCCTCCCGTGAAAAGAAACGAAACAATCTGAATCGCAGTATTTAATGCAGCGCTCACTATACAAGCGGTGCAAGTATACTCAATGATATTTCGCGAGGGGCAAGCCCGCTCCCCTACGAATAACGGAAAACGTGGTTTGTATTTTGAGTTGTTGCGTTTTATTGTAAATCACATAATCATAAGACGAGCGCCTTTACGTCATCTTGCAAGAATATCGCAATAATTCTTTCGTAGGGGAGGGGCTCGCCCCTCCCGTGAAAAGGAACGAAACGGTTTGAAACGCAGTGTTTAATGCAGCGCTCACTATACAAGCGGTGCAAGTATACTCAATGATATTTCGGGAGGGGCAAGCCCGCTCCCCTGCGAATAACGGAAAACGTGGTTTGTTTTTTGAGTTGTTGCGCTTTATTGTAATATCTCATAATCATAAGACGAGCACTTTCACTTCACCCTTACAAAATGTGCGATAAACGACCTGAAATCCCCCCACAACGACGGAATGTCAAATCCGCTGTTCATCAGAAGCTCTGCCGAATAAACCCTTCCCGTCTGCTCGTGCCTGTAATAACAGCCCTTTTCAAGACCCTTCAGCTTTACTCTGTGCAGGAATACGCTCGGCTCCTTGAGAACCTGTACATATTCGAGGAGCGTTTCGCTCTTGTCCTTTGCGACAAACTGCCATGCGTCAAAGCGGTCGTTTGCAAACGGATTTCCGATTCTGTAATAATCGCCCGTTCTCACAAGCGGATTGTACTTGTTGAATTCTTCTATCTGTTCCTTTATCGCATATTTGTCATCGTCCGAAATCTTCGTAACGTCAAGCTCATAGCCGAACGTACCCGACATCGCAACGTGTCCTCTCGTTTCAAACGGAGTGATCCTGCCTACACAGTGGTTCGGGCTGTCCGAAACGTGAGCGCCGAAGCAGGAGCAGGGATAGCACATAGATGTGCCGTACTGTATCTTGAGCCTTTCTATAGCGTCGGTATCATCGCTTGTCCATATCTGAGGAGAGTAGTAGAGCATACCTGCGTCAAAGCGTGAACCTCCGCCTGCACAGTTTTCAAGGAGCAGGTCAGGGAAGTCTGTCAGCAGTCTTTCCTGCATTTCATATACGCCGAGGACATATCTGTGCCATATCTCACGCTGTCTTTCGGGAGGGAATACCTCGTTGCCGACCTCGCTGAGCTGTCTGTTCATATCCCACTTTACATATTCTATGTTTGCGCTTGAAAGGATAACCTTCATCTGCTCATAGATATAGTCACGCACTTCTTTTCTTGAAAAATCAAGTACAAGCTGACTTCTTACAGTCGTGCGGTGTCTGCCGGGAATGTGTATGCACCAGTCCTGATGCTCAGCATACAGCTTGCTGTCAGGGCTTATCATCTCAGGCTCGAACCATATACCGAACTTAAGACCTATCCTGTTTACCTCGTCTACAAGGTGCTTAAGACCGCCTTTTATCTTGTCCTCGTTCACAAACCAGTCGCCGAGGGAAGATTTATCATCGTTTCTGTGACCGAACCAGCCGTCGTCCATGACGAGCATCTCGATTCCGGCTTTCTTAGCCTCTCTTGCTATATCAAGGAGCTTGTCCGTGTCAAAGTTGAAATAGGTCGCTTCCCAGTTATTAATAAGTATAGGACGGCGCATATTCTTCCACTTTCCTCTGATAAGGTTGTTCCTCATTACATCGTGGAAGTTTCTCGACATCTGACCTAAGCCCTCGCCGGAATAGGTCATGATGACCTCAGGTGCCTGAAAATCCTCTCCCGGCTCTAAGTGCCACGAGAAGTCATACGGATTTATACCGAGCAGCGCCCTTGTCTTTTCATACTGACCTACCTCTACCATTCCGAGGAACGAACCCGAATACACCAGAGCAAAGCCATACGCTTCGCCGAAGTCCTCTGTTGCGGTGTGGTCGCACAGCGCAAAGAAGTTGTTGTGAGCGTGGCTTGTAGCACCTCTGTTGGAATCTATCGACTGCTTGCCGAAACGTACAGGAAAACGCTGTACATGGCGTTCTCTTGCCCATGTTCCGTGCAGTGTTATCATATCGTAGTCCATTCTGTCAAGATCAAGGCTCATTGATATGATACGGCGCAGGTCGATAGCGGCAAGACCGTTGTTTTCGACCTTTACGCTTCTTGTAATAACGTCAAATTTCGGGAAAACGCTGTACATAAGCGTAATATCAAGACCGCTGTGCGGATCGTAGCAGAACACCTCAAGCGTCTGCGCCTCATCGTCTGCGGCGTATGTAGCGGGAAGCCCCTTTAATTTCGGCTTGCCGTTTGAAATTCTGTAATCCTTGTAGTAGCATTCACAGGCGGACATACCGTTTATATCCATTACCTGCATTGCCGGTTCTCTGAAATCCGCAACGCCCGATGTCGGAAATTCGATAGGCGCACAGTCAAAGCTGTGAGGTCCCATAGCGTCGTGTACCGCAGGTACAAACGGCTCGTCATTCGGTATGCGGAGCATATGAGTTATATCAGTTTCCGGAATATACCCGCCGTAGTACAGGTGGAGCAGGTTTCTGCTGTCGGTGATATGAAATGCGTAGCTCGATTTTTCCGTGTCGAGCTTGAATACACGCTTGTTTTCATCAAATACGATAGACATAATTTTTTCCGTCCTTTTAATTTTTCGGGATACGGCCAGTTCCCATATACAATTAATATAACATATTTCACGGCTTTTCTCAATCCTTTTAAGTAAAATTTTAAGCATTTTTCATTTTTGCAAAACAATCCTCAAGCAATCCCCCAAACAATTCCGTTGTATAAGAGGTATATTACAGCACCATTTCATCCACCCTTTTTATCACAAAAACACAACTTAATTCACCGTTAATCTTAAATTTACTTAAATTATAGCCTTAATGCTGTGTAAAGCCGTGAGTTTCAACAAATTTTCACATATATTTTAGGCATAATGCACATTGACATTAAAAAAGCGAAATGTTACAATAATTGTGTAAAGTTACATAAGTATGTAACAAAACGAAAATAAGTTTTATAGGAGGATTTTTCCAATGAAGTTAAGAAAAATCATGGCTGGCGTTGTAGCTACTGCTCTCGCAGCAAGCACATTAGCCGTAGCAGCAAGCGCTGCTTGCCTCACAAAGGTTGAAGGCACAGAATCAACATTAAGCACAGGCACAGGCATGTGGCTTCTCCAGCTCTACAACAAGGGCAATGAAGCTGAGAACAAGCCCGAAACAAAGCTCGACATCGACTACTCAAAGATCGCTGCTCTTACATTTACTTTCCAGGTAAATGAAGAAGATAAGGAACTGTGGGACGGTACAATCGGCGGTTCTGTTGTATTCTCATGCAACGGTGAAAAGCTCGGCGTTCAGAACGATGAAGACGCTGCAAAGGCAGCACTCTTCGATAAGTATAACTGGCCCAGCTGCGAATTCTGGGGCGTTCTTGATGAAGAGTTACTTGGTCCTGTAGGCGAAGGCTCTACATACGATGACACAAAGCCCGGTAAGGTAGAAAAAGTCGGTGATTACACATACGCTGTCACAAACGACCAGCTCGTTAACCCCATCACAGCAGGCGACGTTTCTTCTATTGAAGATATCGGATGCATGCAGGTTGGTCTTCAGGAATGGGGCAACGGTATCGCAGCAGTAACAGTTACTAAGCTTGAGGTTAAGGATGCAAGCGGTAATGTTCTCGTTTCATTCGATGAAAAGGGCGTTCCCACAATCGGCGGTGCTTCAACTCCCGCTGACACAACAGCTCCCGCTGACACAACAGCTCCTGCTGATACAACAAAGCCCACAACAGGCGATTCTACAAAGCCCAACACAAACACAGGTGTTGAGAGCGTTGCAGTAGTAGCAGGCATCGCAGTTCTCGCTACAGGCGCTGTTATCGTTGCTAAGAAGAGAAAGTAATTTCGGCTTTAAGCAATAAATAAGCAATTTATCCCCCGCAGAAACTGCGGGGGATTTTTGTCGTTTCTTTCACATCCGCACTATCCCACTCTACAAATTCACCATACACAAAAATCCGCAATCCCGCACCAACCCTCTCAAAAGCACACCTCTATCCCTCGCCTCGCACCATCCTTGCCTCCACTCGAAAAAGGGTGAGGTTCTGTTGCTCGGTCAAGCCGAGCCAACTATGGTGGGGATTGCTCCCCATCAGCACCATCAATGAGATTTTCCGCACTATCCCTCGCCCCGCACTAAACTTGGCTCCCTTGCCAAAGGGAGCTGGATTGCGACAAGGCTATTTCTTATTATAAATCGCAACATTCTGCGATTTCATAAACGTTAATATTCGCTCAGCCCTATCTGTCGCAAGACTGAGGGATCGCCCACCAACCTCTCAATCCCCACAACCTTCTCAAAAGCACATCCATCGCCTCGCACCATCCCTTCGCCCCTCACCCCTCAATTTCCCGTTATTCATCATCGAACATTCATTTCCTCCCTGTATACCCTTGACAACTTCCGCCGATAATTCTATAATAAAAGCAGTATCTTCCATATCAATATAAAGGTGTGATGTAATGAACTTCAAATGGGATAAAAAATATCTCTACTGGGGAGTGACCGCATTCCTCGTTATCGCCGCCGCTATCGTGTTCTTCCTCGGTCTGTCACAGATTAAAGAAATACTCGACAGCATCTTCTCGTTCCTGTCTATACTGACCCCCGTCCTGTACGGCTTTGTAATAGCGTATATTCTCTGCCCGATAGCGACTTTCATCGAAAAGCCGTGCCTGCGCAGATTGTTCTATACAATACAGGACAAAAAGCGTGAGAAGTTCGAGCGTGAACACCCCAGCGAAGAACCGCCGCCCAGGACCTTCCCCGTCCGCAAGGTCGCAAGAGTTATGAGCGTGGCTATAACTATGATTCTTGCCCTGCTTATACTCACAGGTATAATCTGGGTACTTCTCCCTCAGCTTATCGACACTATCACTATGCTCGTAAACAATATGCCTACCTATGTCACACAGGTCAGCGACTGGGTATCGCAGACCCTCAGAAACTACCCCGAGGTAGAGGCTTATGTCCTCCAGTTCACCGGCGGCATTTCCGATATGCTCAACAACTGGCTGTCAACCGAGCTTCTCCCTCAGATGAACAATATATGGAATCTGATTTCGTCCAACGTCATGAACATAATCAGCGTGTTCATGAACCTCCTGCTCGGCTTCGTTATCGCCATCTACTTCCTCAACAGTAAGGAGCTTTTCGCCGCTCAGTTCAAAAAAATCCTCTACTGCCTGTTCAAGCCTAAGGTCGCTACAAAGATTATCAACAGCACCCGTGAGGTAAATAAGTCCTTCGGTCAGTTTATCACAGGAAAGATACTCGACAGCTTTATTATCGGTATGGTCTATGTACTGCTTATGAGCATCTTCAATATGCCCTATGCTGTACTCTGCGGTGTTGTTATGGGTATATTCTGCATCATTCCCTATTTCGGACCGTTTATAGGATATATCCCGTGTATGCTGCTGCTCGTCCTCGTTGACCCGATCCAGTGCATCTATTTCACCATTATGGTCGTTATCATCCAGAACATTGACGGTAACGTCCTCGCCCCGAAGATTATCGGCGACTCGACCGGACTTTCGAGCTTCTGGGTTATATTCGGTATGCTTGTCGGTCAGGGCTTGTTCGGTTTTGTCGGTCTTATCATCGGTATACCCCTGTTCGCCGTTGTATACAGCTTCACAAAGAACAGGGTCAAAAAACGACTCGAAAAGAAAGACCTTCCCTCCGACTCAAACGTGTACCGTGACATCGACCATATAGATGACGAAACAAACGAGCCGGTCTATTTCCCTCACCCCCCTTATATGAAAAAGGAAAAGGAAAAGCACGAGTTTAAAGATATAAAGAAAATCTTCGTCAAGATGCTGATTTACTTCGTCATGAAGATCAAATTCAAAATCATGACATTCAATTAAAAAATCAAACTGAACGTATGAATAATCAAGAAAAACGTATTGACAATCAAGATAAGCGTTTAGATTATTTAGATAATCGTGTTGATAATCATGATGCTCGAATTGAAAATCATAGTGAGCGTATCGAAAGTCATGAACGTCGTATTGAATATAATAAGACTTTAGCCACAGAAGCATTAAAAGAAGCTAAAAAACATACTAGTATTTCTGCAGGTAATAATGTAACTGTAACTACAAGCACAAATGCTGCTGGTGGTACTGATTACAAAGTATCTGTAGATAAAGTTAAATTTGGTAATGTTTCTTTGGACAATAAAGGTCTAAATAATGGTGGCAATAAAATCACTAATGTAGCCGATGGTGAAGTATCCGCTACATCTAAAGATGCCGTTAACGGTAGCCAATTGTATCAAGCTACTAGCGGTATTAGTAATGGTGTGAACCTATTAAATAGCAAAATAGGAAAAGTTGGTGCTGGTGCGGCTGCATTAGCGGCTATTCATCCATTGGATTTTGATCCTGATGATAAATGGAATTTTGCGGCTGGTTACGGTAACTATGCCGGTGAAAATGCGATGGCATTAGGTGCTTTCTACAGACCAAATGAAGACACTATGTTCAGCGTAGCTGGATCCATGGGTAACGGTGAAAACATGGTCAATGCCGGCGTTTCTTTGAAATTAGGTCAAAAAAATGGTGTATCTACTTCTAGAGTAGCTTTGGCTAAAGAGGTTCAGGACTTAAAGGCCATTGTAAAAGCCCAAAATGTAGAGATTCAACAAATGAAGGCATCCATGGGAATGGCACCTCAGTATGACAAGAAAGATGTGAACTTCCCTGATGTACCGGCTAATCATTGGGCTTATGAATATGTAAAAGACTTGGCTGATAAAGGTCTTGTTGAAGGCCGGATGCTCATAGGAGTGGGTCGCGGTCATTGCGTGGAAGGACAAATCCTTGTGCAGGATGTCGCTCACGGCGACGCACAGCATGTCGCGCAGGCGGAAATACAGCGTTTCCACGTTATCGACCTTGCTGAAGAGCGTCACGCACAGCTTCTTGTGCTCCTTCGCCAGCTTGTTCTCGTCCACGCCGTCGATGACGTGACCGATTTCAAAGATGCCGAACGACGGCGCATAGCCCGTGTTGCCCTTCACCTGGCACAGCTGGGTGGGAATCATGGAGCGGCGCAGCGTCTCGATGTTGGGGTTGGAGGCGTTGAGCAGCTTCACGTTGGCCTCGACGGCGATACCGAGCTTCTTGTAGTCGTCGGCGTACTGCCAGATGTAGGAATGCACCTCGTGCAGCGAATAGCGCTTGACGAGGATGTCCTTCAATTTGTCTTCCACCGTCTTTTCGGTGGACATGCGAACCGGGTAGAGCGGGGATTCCGCCGTGTGCAGGTCGAAGTTGTCGTAGCCGTAAATGCGGGTGATTTCCTCGATGATATCCGCCTTGATGGTTACGTCCTTCGTCGCACGCCAGGAGGGGACGTCCGCGGTGAAGGAATCGCCGTCCCGCGTCATGCCGAAGCCCAGCGCGGTCAGCGTGTGCATGATTTCGTCGGAGGAAATGTTGATGCCGGTATAGCGGTCAACAAACGCCTTGTCAAAGGACAATTGCACCTTCGGATAGTGGAAGGCGTACTCGTCGGTCAGGCGGGAGGTGACGCGCATTTCCGGGTCGTATTCCTGCAAAAGCTTGACGAAGCGGGCGATGGCGACGGTCGTCATTTCCGGGTCAAGGCTCTTTTCGTAGCGGGCGGAGGCGTCGGTGCGGTGGGCGAGGCGGACGCTGCTCTTGCGGACGGACGCCGCGTCGAACGTGGCGGATTCCAGCGTCAGGCTCGTCGTGTCATCGACGATTTCGCTGTCCAGACCGCCCATGATGCCCGCGATGGCAACCGGCTTGTCGCCGTTGCAGATCATCAGCGTGTTCGGGTCGATGGTGCGCTCCACCTTATCCAGCGTCTGGAAAGGGAAGCTCTCCGGGAAGCGGCGGATGCGGATTTTTTCCACCTTGCGGCTGTCGAAGGCGTGCATCGGCTGCCCCATTTCCAGCATCAGGTAGTTCGTCAGGTCGGCGAGGAAGTTGATGTCGCGCATACCGCAGTAGTTCAGGCGGATACGCATCGCCATCGGGCTGACGTGGCGGTTGATGTTCTCCACCCGCAGGCAGGAGTAGCGCTGGCACAGCGGGTCTTCAATCTTCATGTCGATGGCGGGCAGATTGTTGTACGCCGCCAAATCCGCCACGGGCAGGGCTTTCAGCGGACGGCCGGACAGGGTAGAAAACTCGCGCGCCATGCCGTAGTGCCCCCACAGGTCGGGACGGTTCGTCAGGGACTTGTTGTCCACCTCGAAGATGATGTCGTCAATGGGGTAGAGCGCCTTCAAGTCCGTGCCGCAGGGAACATCCTCCGGGATGACCATGATGCCGGAATTGTCGTCGCTGATGCCGATTTCCTTCTCCGAGCAGCACATGCCGTAGGACGTGTACCCGGCGAGCTTGCGCGGGCTGATGGTGATGTCACCCAGCTGCGCGCCCACCTTCGCGAACGCGGTTTTCATGCCCAGCTGCACGTTCGGCGCGCCGCAGACCACGTCGGTCAGCTGCCCGTCGCCCGCGTCCACCTTCAGCAGGTGCAGCTTGTGGGATTCGGGGTGATTCTCTACGCTGACAATCTGCGCGGCGACAACGCCGGACAAATCCGCGCCCTTGTGGAAAATTTCATTCTCAACTTCCGCCGTGGACAGGGAGAACTGGCGAATCAGCGCCATCTTGTCAAGACCCGTCAGGTCAACGAAGTCGGAAATCCAGTTCATTGAGATCAGCATGTTCGTCTTTCCTCCGCATTACTCGTCGTCCGTGAACTGCGCCAAGCGCGTCAGGCTGCCGCTGTTCAGGTCGCGAATGTCCTTCACGCCGTACTTCATCATGGCAAGGCGCGTCATGCCCAAGCCGAACGCGAAGCCGGTGTACGCATCCGGGTCGATGCCGCCGGCTTTCAATACTTCGGGGTGAATCATGCCGCAGGGGCACAGCTCCAGCCAGCCGGAATGCTTGCACGACGGGCAGCCCGTGCCGCCGCAGATGAGGCAGGAGATATCCAGCTCAAAGCCCGGCTCAACGAACGGGAAGAAGCCCGGACGCAGGCGGACTTTGATGTCCTTGCGGAACACCTCGCTCAGCATCGTTTTCATGAAGTAGATCAGGTTCGCGATGGAAATGTCCTTATCCACCATGATGCCTTCCATCTGGAAGAACGTGTTCTCATGGCAGGCGTCGGTCGCCTCGTTGCGGAAGCAGCGGCCGGGGAAAATCGCCTTAATCGGCACGCCGTCGTTCACCAGCGCATCGCGGTAGCGGCGGTAGATGGCGTTCTGGGCGGCGGAGGTCTGCGTTTTGAGCAATTGCCCGTTGTCCAGATAATAGGTGTCCTGCATGTCGCGCGCGGGGTGGAACTTCGGAATGTTCAGGCTCTCGAAGCACTCGTAGTCCGTCACGACCTCGGCGTAATCCTCCACCGTGAAGCCCATCGACTTGAACACCTGCTCGCACTGGCGCTGCACCAGCGTGATCGGGTGATACGACCCGCGGGTCATGTCCGGCGGCATGGAGATGTCAAATTCGGGCAGGGCGTTGATTTCGCGCTGCAATTCCTGCGCCTTGAGCGCTTCCAGCTTTTCCGCCAAGGCGACGGTAATGGCGGTTTTCAGCTCGTTCGTCTCGCGCCCGACGGTCTTCTTCTGCTCGTCGGTCAAGCTGCCCATGCCCTTGAGCGCGTCGGTCACTTTGCCCTTGCGGCCGAGGTAATTCACGCGCAGGGCTTCCAGATCCACCATGTTGGCGATCTTCTTCAGCTCGGAATCAAAGCTGCTTTTCAGGGCTTCGATCTTCTCGTTCATTCCGGATGTTCCTCCTTACAGTTGGATGAAAAAAGCCCGTCCCATCGTTTGATGAGACGGACTGAATCCGCGGTACCACTCGTCTTGCGGCAAGGAAAAATCCGATTGCCGCCGCTTGATGGGCGATAAGGCTACCCACGCCGAAAAACTCACGGGATGAAGGTTCACGCTGTGCGCCCTGCCGCCTCGCACCACCCGGCGGCTCTCTGATATCCTATTTCCTGCATTCGCCTGTGCCATCTGCTCGCGCCTTTTTCCTTCTGGCGTCCGCTCGTTCCACTTAGCGTAGCGCTGCTACGCTGCGTTTCACTCCCGTTAGCCAGCAGAAAAAATTCGCTTCGCATCTTGGCACATTCTCATTTGGAAATAGGAAGGGGACTTGCACGCGCTACTGTTTCCCGGTCATCGCTTCCAATATTTCGCTGACTTTCGTCGGCACGCTCTATCTTACCATAGGTTGGGACGTTTTGCAAGGGGGCAAATTCGGAAATTGGAATGCAGAATGAGGAATAAAAATCGCACGGAAGTGGAATTCTTTCCATCTTACAGGCGAACAAACCGTGAATTTTTCCGATTTATTATTTACAAGCCATTTTTTTGTGCTATACTGTAAGATGCGTTATCATGTAAAGCGCGAAGCAGGCGCTTGCGTGAAAGTCCGCGCGCGGGAGGGTGCAATTCCTCCGTCCGCAGGCGCGGCAGGGAACTTCGCGCACAAACGCGCGGAAGAAAGGAAAGGAAGCCGGATGAGCAACAGCCGTCCACCCTATGATGGCGCCGGGGACGCCGGACAGAATCCTCAGCAGCCCGGTTTTTCGCAGGGCAATTATCCGCCGGCGCAGGGCTATGCCCCGAATGGTGGCTACGCGCCCAATGATGCCTATGGTCAGGGCTACGCGCCGCAAAACGGCTATGGGCAGCCGCAATATGGTCAGCAGGGGTATGCGGACTATCAACAGCCCTATGGTCAGCAGGGATATCAGCAGCCATACGGTCAGCAGGGCTACGAGCAGCAGGGTTATCAGCAGCCGTATGGGCAGGGCTACGAGCAGCAGGGGTATCAGCAGCCGTATGGGCAGCAGGGCTATCAGCAGCCATATGCCCAGCAGCCTTATCAGCAGCAGCCGTATGACCAGCAGGGGTTTGTGCAGCCCGGCGGGTATCAGCAGCCCTACGAGCAGCAGGGGTATCAGCAGCCGAATCCGGCGTACAATCAGCAGGGGTACAGCCAGCAGAATCCGCAGGAAACGGATTTGCCGCCGGAGCAGCAGTACGCGCAGTACACCCCCGACGGTCAGCGCGTGTACCCGACGTCGGGGCGCAGCGGCTTCCGGGTTCAGCCGGCGGCGCGCAGGGAAATCCCGTGGGATACGATTGCGAAAGTGCTGATGTTCGGCGTGCTGCCGATTCTTTTCATCTTGAGCATGGTGTTCGCGTGGACAGCGGTGAAGTGGATCGTCCTCGTCGGCGCGGTGGCGAGCATCGCCGCGCTGTGGCTCCGCGAGCTGGTTACGCCCAACGCGCGGCTGGTGCTGTCGCTTCTGCTGGCGTCGGCAGCGGTCGTCTGCCTCGTCAGCGCACTGGCGACGAATGCGGCGGACAACCAAAACCCCGCGCAGCCGAATCAGTCCGGTCAGATGCAGCAGGGGAGTACATCGGGCAATAACCTCGATGTCAACCTGACCGCGACGGACACGCCCAATCCCGCGCCCACGCCCACCGCGACGCCTGTGGATGACTCCGAGGAGTGCTACGCGCAGCTGCATTCCTTCTTCACGCTGTGGAAGAACAACGCCATCAGCCAAATGGTCAACCTGACGGCCCCGTCGTGGCGCAGCAGCATCAAGGGCGGCACGGACGCGGTGACGCAGAAGCTCTTCGGCGAGGTGCTGACCAACCGCACGCCCGTCAGCTGGGATTTTACGGCCATCACGGGCACATCGAACGACATCGCCCGCATGGTGACGGTGCGCGCCGTCATCAACAAGAACAACACCCTGGGCGAAAGCGTCTACCTGTGGAAGGTGCGCATGGTCAAGGAGGACGGCGTGTGGTACGTTGACCCCGCGACGCTGCAAAGCAACGAGCAGGAAAGCACCGCCACCCCGACCAACGCCCTTGCCACCCAGCCCGTGCTGAACACCAGCCATCCGGACTTGATTCTCTACTATAACCAAAACGGCGGAACGTATTACCACATCGACCCGAACTGCGCGTCCATCAATCAGCGGTATCGCCCGCTGACGGCATCCTTCAAGTGGACGCAGATTGACGACGAACCGTACAAAAACCTGGAGCAGTGCAAGGTGTGCGGCGCACCCCTGCGCGAAAAAAAGGACAACGCCAACTAAGTCAACATAGAAACCTACATATATTTAGGAGGACAACACGATGGACACCAATGCCAAGCTGTATCAAGACATGACGAAGATTCTCGTCAAGCGTGAGGACATCCAGAAGGCCGTTGCCCAGCTGGGACGGGAAATCACCCACGACTATCAGGGCCGCGATCTGGTGATGGTCTGCATTTTGAAGGGCGCGAGCGTCTTCTTCTCCGACCTCATCCGCGAAGTCGATTTGCCCGTGACGCTGGATTTCATGGCGCTTTCGAGCTATCGCAACTCCACCAAGTCCTCCGGCGTGGTCAATCTGGAGAAAGACCTGTCCGTGTCCATCAAGGGGCGCGACGTGCTGATTGTGGAGGACATTGTGGACAGCGGCAACACGCTGTTCTACCTCGGCAAGTACCTGATGGGCCGCGGCGCGTCCTCCATCCGCATTGCGACGCTGCTGGACAAGCCCGACCGCCGCAATCCGGAACACAACCTGACGGTGGATTACCACTGCTTCAAGATTCCGGATGAGTTCGTCGTCGGCTACGGGCTGGATTTCGCCGAGAAGTACCGCAATCTGCCGGACATCGGCGTGCTGGACAGCCGCGTGTACGGCGCGGCGCGCGAATAAATCAGCCGATTCTTCCCTAAATAAAGATAAAATTTTTGTAAAGATGGATTTTTCCGCACACGTCATTCGTCTATATGGGTATACGCCGCAACAGGCGGATGGCGCTGGAACGGAAGGAGGATGCTCGCATTGAAGAAGTCTCGCGGGATGTTCGGCTACGTCGCGGTTTTGCTGCTGATGGTGCTCACCATTTCGATGCTGTTCACCAACGGCTTTGGCAGCAATACCCGTGACCGCCGCATCACCTATCCCCAGCTGCTGACGATGATTGAGGAGGGGCAGGTTCGCTCCGTCGCCATCCGCGGCACGTCGCTGGTGGGCGTGACGACAACAACAACGGTCGCCGACGCGGATTTCCCTGACAAGAACTACGATTTTGAAACCACCATCGGCGCTGATTTCATCGTCACCGCGCGGCAAATGCAGGCGGCGAAGCTTAATAAGCCGCTGGACGAGGTGTCCGTCAAGGATTTGGCGTTCACCATCATCTATCGTCAGCCGCTGACCACCCCGTGGTGGTATGATTTGATTCCGCTGGCGATTTCGCTGGTGCTCTGCGGCGTGATGTTCTGGCTGATTATGCGCGCGCAGACCGGCGGCAACGGCAAGGTGATGAACTTCGGCAGAAGCCGGGCGCGCATCCATGACCCGAACAAGAACAAGGTGACGTTCGCCGACGTCGCGGGCGCGGAGGAAGAGAAGGAAGAACTCAAGGAAATGGTGGACTTCCTGCGCAACCCCAAGGCGTACATTGACATGGGCGCACGCATCCCCAAGGGCGTGCTGCTCATCGGCCCGCCCGGAACGGGCAAAACCCTGCTGGCCAAGGCGGTTGCGGGCGAGGCGGGCGTGCCGTTCTTCTCCATTTCCGGCTCTGACTTTGTGGAGATGTTCGTGGGCGTGGGCGCGAGCCGCGTCCGTGACCTGTTCGACCAAGCCAAGCGCGCTGCCCCGTCCATCATCTTTATTGATGAGATTGACGCCGTGGGTCGCCACCGCGGCGCGGGTCTGGGCGGCGGACACGACGAACGCGAGCAGACGCTGAACCAGCTGCTGGTCGAGATGGACGGCTTCGCAATCAACGAGGGCGTTATTGTCATGGCGGCGACGAACCGCCGCGACATTCTTGACCCCGCGCTGCTGCGTCCCGGCCGCTTTGACCGCACGATTCTCGTCAATTACCCCGATATGGCGGGGCGTGTTGCCATCCTGAAGGTGCACGCCAAGGGCAAGCCCCTTGCGGATGATGTGGATTTGGAGAATATCGCCAAGCGTGTACCCTTCTCCACCGGCGCGGAGCTGGAAAACATCATGAACGAAGCCGCGATTCTGGCGGCGCGCGGGCGCTTGAAGGCCATCAATCAGCAGACGCTGGTGGAGGCAATTTCCCGCGTGCAGATGGGCCCGGAGAAGCGCAGCCACAAGGTGACGGAGCGCGACAAGCGCATGGTCGCCATCCACGAGGCGGGTCACGCCATCGTCGGGCACGTCCTGCCCAACTGCGACGAGGTGCACCTGATTACCATCGTCCCGCGCGGGCAGGCGGGCGGCTACACGCTGTCCCTGCCGACGGAAGAGGACGATTTGCAGACTTACAGCCAGCTGATGGACTTCGTGGCGATGGGGCTGGGCGGTCATGCCGCGGAGCAGCTTTATCTGGGCGAGTTCACCACCGGCGCAACGAGCGACCTGAAGAAGGCGACGGAGGTCTGCCGCCGCATGGTGACGCAGTTCGGCATGAGCGAAAAGCTGGGCCCGGTCTATCTTGACGGCGATCAGGAAGTGTTCGTCGGCATGGAGTTTGGGCAGAGCCGCGGGTACAGCGAAGAAATGGCGGCGCGCATCGACGCGGAAGTCAAGCGCCTGCTGGAGGAATGCTACCAGAAGGCGGTGGATGCCCTGAGCGCCAACCGCGACCGCATGGAGAAGCTGGTGGACGCGCTGCTCAAGTACGACACCATCAGCCGCCGCGAGTTCGTCACCCTGATGGAAACGGGCGCGCTGCCGGATATTCAGGATGCCGACACCCGCACCACGGGCGATGTGATGATGCAGGATATGGCGGACGAAAAGAAGGAAGAAAGTTCCGAAAAGTCCGCCGAAACGCCTGAAAAGAGCGCGGAAACGCCTGATAAGACGGCGGATGCGCCCGAAAATCACCCGGATGCCCCCCATGAAGCCTGATTTGCACACCCACACCACTTCCTCCGACGGGCTGCTTACGCCCGCGGAGCTGGTGGCGCTGGCGGACAAGCATCGCGTGACGCTCCTTGCCGTGACCGACCATGACACGTTTGACGGCGCGGCGCAGCTGCTGGGAAAACCCGCGCCGATGCCGATTCTGCAAGGTGTCGAATTGTCCCTGCGCGATATGCCCGGCCTGCACCTGCTCGGCTACGGGCGCGGGACGGATACGCCCCTGCACCGCAAGGTTCGGGCGCTGTCCCAAATGCGGCTCGGACGCGCGCGGCAGATGGTGGAGAAGCTGAACGCGCTGGGCTATCCGTTGGATTACGACGAAATCGCCCGCGAAGCCAAGGGCAGCGTCGGTCGGCCGCATATCGCCCGCGCGATGGTCAGCCACGGCTATGTGGTGGACACGCGCGAGGCGTTTGACCGCTTTCTGGCGGATGGCGCGCCTGCCTATGTGGCGGGGGAGCGCCTGAGCATGGCGGAGGCGCTGCCGCTGATGCGGAAAAGCGGCTTCGTGCCCGTTCTGGCGCACCCGATGGAGCTGGAGAAAACCGGCGCGCTGCTGCGCCATCTGCTCGGCGTTTGGCAGGAGCAGGGCTTGCGGGGCGTTGAGGTCTACCACCCGTCCGCGGGGCGCGCCATGCCCCTGCTGGATTTGACCGCGCGGCGCATGGGCTTTCTGGTCACCGGCGGCAGTGACTTCCATGGCGATGGCGACCGCCACGGCATGGTCGGCTGCACCGCGCCGATGTGGGCGAGGGCGACCGATGATGTGGAGAAATTGCTGCAAGCAGTGGAAGATGCTGAAATCATGTGATATAAGATGAAAAAATACCGAATTGCCATCAGAAAGGGGTGCTGAAACCATGTCCGAATTCAACGACAACAGGCAGCCGCGCCGCCGCCGCACGCAGCTGAACGCGGCGCAGTATGCCGGGCAGCAGACGCTGGACAACAGCATCCCCCTTATCCGCACGGAAGACGCGCCCATGCAGCCGACAAATCCGCCGCGCCGGAATCCGCAGCCGCCCCCGGTGCAGCAGAGCGCCAATCCGCCTATGCAGCCGATGGGTGCGGCTCAGCCGATGGGTGCGGCTCAGCCGATGCGCCCGCAGGGGATGAATCAGCCGGGGCAGGGGAGCCAATATGCGCAAAGCGGGCAAATGCGCGGCTTCCGCGGCGTGCAGGGGACGCCCATGCAGCCGCAGCAGGGCTGGAACAACGGCGTGCAGCCGCTCGATGCGGCGCACCAATTGGAGCAGTTCCCGTGGGGGCAGAACCCGACAAGCATGAACACCGGGCGCAATCAGCCGATTCGCGGCGGGCAGATGATGCCGAATCAGCCGATGAATCCGCAGCGCCCGCAGAATCCGCCGTATCCGCAGCAGAATTATGGCGGATGGCAGCAGCAGCCGATGTATCCGGCGAATTTTCCGCAGTATCCGGCGAACGGCAATGGCGGAAACGGCGGCAATGGCGGCGGCAATCATCCGCCGACGGGGCTGGGGGGCTTCAATCCGGAGCATCGCGAGCCGAAGAACGAGCCTGTCCGCCGCAAGCCGTCGGGGAAAAAGCTGCTCAAGCGCATCCTGTTCTGCGCGTGCGCGGTGGCGGTAATTTGCGGACTGGTCGCGGCGGGCGGCGCCATCAGCAATGCCATCCAGGAGCAGAACGAGCGGGAAGCGCTGGTCGCGTCGGTCACGGCATATGACGACAAGTACGTCCCGAACGTGTATGTGGATGGCATCCACCTCGGCGGCATGACCCGCGCGGAAGCGGAAGAGGCGGTCACGGCGCACGCGAATCAGCAGCGCGACGCGTGGAAGGTGCGCCTGATGTACGCCGGTCAGCTGGTGAGGGAAATCACGAGCGCCGACCTGAACATGACCGTCGATGTGCAGGAAGCCCTCGACGCGGCGTGGCAGCCGGGGCACACAGAAGGCGGCATTGATGCGCGCAAAGCCACGATGGACGCGCTGGCGGAAAATCCCTACGAGGGCTATTCCGCCACGCCCAGCGGCGACAATGTGGTGATTGACAACATCCTGCTCAGCATCGCGCAGCAGGCGTACATCCAGCCGGTGGATGCGCATATTATCTTCGATTACAACAATTTCAACAATCCGCTGACGATTCAGCCGGAAACGGTCGGACGCTATATGGACACGACCGAGGCGAAAAATCAGGTGTACCAGATGATGTCGTCCCTGGTCAGCGGCGAGGTGGCGCTGACGACGCGCGAGCTTCAGCCGACCACGACCAAAGCCATGCTGGAGCCGCAGATTCAGCTGCGCGCGACGGCGTACACCCCGATTTCGACCACCAGCACGGAGAACCGCAACCTGAACATTCAGGTGGCGTTCGAGCGCATCAACGGCAAGATGCTTGCAGCGGGTGAAACATTCTCCTTCAATACGGTTGTAGGCAAGCGCACGAAGGCAAACGGCTTCTATGAAGCGATTGAGTACGCGTATGGCGATCAGCGCATGGGCTACGGCGGCGGCGTGTGTCAGGCAAGCACGACGATGTACCTCGCGGCGGCGAAAGCGAACATGACGATTCTCAAGCGCGAGCCGCACTCCGACGCGGTGGGCTACACCGACTACGGCAAGGACGCGACGGTATCCGACAACCGCATTGACTTCAAGTTCCGCAACGACACGAACAGCACGATTTTCATCGTCGCGACGGTGATGAAGGACAGCCGCTACGACAAGTCGCACAAGGTGTGCGTGGTGTCGATTTACGGCGAGAGCCTCGGCAAGGGCGTGAAGTACGAGCTGGAAACGGTGACGGTGCAGACCCTGCCCGCCCCGACCGAGCCGGAATACCGCAAGGACACGAACCACACCTACGCCACCTATGTTGACCAAGAGTACACCTACCGCAAGGCAACCGACGGCTGTGTGGTGGAAAGCTACCTGGTGAAGTATGTGGGCGGCGCGGAAACCGAGCGCAAGCTGATGTACACCGACACCTACAAGGCAAAGAGCGAAATTATCTACGTCGGCACGGTGGAGCGGACGGAAGAGGGGCAGTAACCAGAGGCTTTGCCTCTGGACTCCAGCAGGGGCGCTGCCCCTGCACCCTGCAAGGGAGTTCCTCCCTTGACCCTTTTTCGCGATTGAGTTGGT
>OKRY01000715.1_pt1 | contig 27154 bp, 19 predicted proteins | sample 1601121 | NCBI WGS metagenome assembly OKRY01 (sample SAMEA3541546, study PRJEB24748) | human gut metagenome | biome: human gut; feature: human-associated habitat; material: faeces | place: China | collected 2012
CCTATCCGTAGCAATAATGAATATGATGGCGAAGAATATGATGCCCGTAAAGAGCTAGGAGCCTGGACTCAAACCGGATATGATGACAAAAACTGGATGCCGGCCCAACGTGTCAGTATTCCTTCAGGAACATTGCGCGCACAAATGATGCCGGGCATGAAAGTTATGAAATAGAAACACGAGTGAAATCTGCGATTGCGGCACTTGAGGAAGCGGGGTACTTGAAACGAGGCCAGAATATGCCTAGGGTTTTCGCGAATAGTATTTTAACGAGAAATGCGGAAGAGGCTATCACGAAAATCAGAAACTCTTCCCGTTTTGATGATAAACAAAAAGAACATGCGGTACGGATCATAAAGAAGCTGTTTTCGACGAGAAGCCGTAGGCATGTTAATGATGAGGTCGCTGAATCACGGGTTGATTATATTTCCGATCATTTGGGAATTGTACGGGAAGATGTGATCCACATTATAAATCTGATGCGTGAAGAGCAAATATTGGCAGATGCGAAGGATCTTACCGCTTTTATAAAAAAAGGCGAAAAAAACGATAAAACCTGCTTGAATCATTCCTTGTTTGTAAAATATGCAGTACATTAGCAGAAACTTTTAAAATCAATAGCATGGTAACCAATAAGGATAATTTCTGTGTAATTATGGGCGGAGGAATCGGCAGCCGTTTCTGGCCATTCAGCCGCAAGACACTTCCAAAACAGTTTCTGGATTTCTTCGGTACAGGACGTTCCTTGCTGCAGCAAACCTTCGACCGCTTCAAGCAGGTAATCCCCATGGAAAATATACTTATCGTAACAAATGACTTGTATGCCGACCTTGTAAAAGAACAGCTTCCCGAACTTAAACCCGAACAGATTCTACTGGAGCCGACACGCAGGAATACAGCCCCCTGCATTGCGTGGGCTTCCTATCATATCTGCGCCTTGAATCCGAACGCCAATATAGTGGTAGCTCCTTCGGACCACTTAATCCTGAAGGAAGGCGAATTTCTGGCAGCTATCGAAAAAGGGCTGGACTTCGTTTCCCAATCGGACAATCTGCTGACACTCGGCATCAAGCCCAACCGTCCGGAAACCGGATATGGCTATATACAAATAGCCGAAGCCGCCGGTGATAATTTCTACAAGGTAAAAACCTTCACTGAAAAGCCCGAACTGGAACTGGCAAAAGTATTCGTGGAAAGTGGAGAATTCTATTGGAACTCTGGTCTGTTCATGTGGAACGTAAATACCATCATCAAGGCAAACGAAGCCCTGCTGCCCGAGCTGACTTCCAAACTGGCCCCCGGCAAAGATGTGTATGGAACAGTCCAAGAGAAACAATTCATTGATGAGAACTTCCCTGCTTGCCCCAATGTCTCCATAGACTTCGGCATCATGGAAAAGGCAGACAATGTATATGTGTCATTAGGCGATTTCGGCTGGTCTGATTTAGGAACCTGGGGGTCTTTGTATGATTTGTCTCCCAAAGATGAAGCAGGCAATGTAGCCTTAAAATGTAAATCCCTCATCTATAATAGCAAAGACAATATCGTGGTGCTGCCCGACAACAAACTTGCAGTTATCGACGGTTTGGAAGGTTATCTCATAGCCGAGTCGGACAATGTATTACTGATTTGCAAGAAAGATGAAGAACATACCATCCGCAAATATGTGAATGATGCCCAGATAAAACTGGGAGAGGAATACATTTAAATTAAAAATTAAAGGATAGGTGCCGAAGGCAAAAAAATAGCGGGAGCTGGATGAAGTCCAACTCCCGCTTCCGTTTATTTAGGGGAGGAAAATAAACCGATTAAAGCACTGCACGGATAGCTTCTGCCACAGCCTTGAATTCTTCGTCCGTCAGTTTCAGTTTGGGATTGGAGAAAAGCATATCTTTTTCGTTCTGCATAGGAATCAAATGTATGTGCGCATGAGGCACTTCCAGCCCCAATACCGCTTCTCCTACCTTTCTACACGGAAAGGCCTTGCCGATGGCAAGTGCCACTCTCTTGGCGAAAACATGCATCGCCGCCAAATCCTCATCGTTCAAATCGAAGATATAATCCACTTCCTGCTTGGGAATGACCAATGTATGACCTTTTACCAACGGATTGATGTCAAGGAACGCAAAGAATCTGTCATCCTCCGCCACCTTGTAGCAAGGTATTTCACCTGCGATAATTCTACTGAATATTGTTGCCATAGCTATAAATTATAAAATAAGGCAAGCCCGTATGCGGACCTGCCTTCCTTTAAAAGGATATGTTCACTACTTCCAGGTTAATCATGCCCTGCGGAACTTTAATTTCTGCGATGTCACCTACTTTCTTGCCAAGCAGACCTTGTGCAATCGGAGTATTGACGGAAATCTTTCCTTCCTTCAGATTGGCTTCACTTTCGGAAACGATAGTATAAACCATCTTCATGCCATTCTTCACGTTCTTAAGCTCTACCTTATTGAGAATCTGTACAGAATCGGTTTTCAACTTCGACTCATCAATAATCTTAGCGTCGGCAATGGTCAGCTTCAAGTTGTTAATTTTCATCTCAAGCATACCTTGAGCTTCCTTGGCAGCGTCATACTCTGCATTTTCCGACAAATCACCTTTGTCACGCGCTTCGGCAATGGCAGCCGATATTTTGGGACGTTCCACCGTCTCCAGGTGTTTCAATTCGGCCATCAATTTCTTGTAGCCGTCTTCTGACATATAAGCCATACTTTTTCCTCCTTAAATGTTATGTTAGTTTTTAATGGTACTATAAACAAAAAAGAATTCCAACATGGTCAGCATGCTGGAACCCTCTTTCCGATTTTCCTTTGCAAAGATAGCCTTTTATACAATGCGTGTCAAGCATAAAAGGCTGCTTTGTAACATATTTAAACGAAAACTTCTTATTTATAACATGTTACAGCAATGCTTTCACTGCCGCCTCCAGGTCTTTAATGCTCTCTCCACGGGCACTCAACTCATTGTTCTTGTTGACCAGGAACACAGAAGGCACATTCTTCACATTATAAGAAGCCGCTATAGACGAATAAATTCCATTGCCGTCGCGCACACAAATCCAAGGCAGATTGTCGGCAGTTGTTTTCCAATAGTGCTCGTCTGCATCCAGAGAAACCTGATAGATTTCCAATCCCTGGGCGGCATACTTGTCGTACAAGTCGCGCAACATATAATTATGTGTAGCAGAAACGGCACTCTGATAAACAGTGAAGTCCACAATAACAGCCTTGCCCTTCAGTTCGCTCAACTTACGTGTATTGCCCTTCATGTCACGCAGGTTAATGTCGATAATGCCAGTTTCGGAAATTGCCTCTTCGGGGATTTCCACCACCTTCTGCTGCGGAGTACGGGTATTCTTCATTCCCTTTATCACAATATTGTAGAGGTTCTTGGAGCGGTCGGCATCCGGATAATAATTGTTCAGGCTGGTTGCCACGGCTGCAAAACACTTAATGTCTTCCTTATTGTTCAGAGGGTCGAAAATCAAATAATTATTCAACTTCTGGAACAAGGCGAAATAGGCAGCAGCCGTATTGGGAGCGGCAAAAATATAGCTGATTTTCACTTCATCCTTATAGTTCTTCAATAAAGAGGCAAGACTGTCCTCAAAAACATCGGCACCTATCTTATGTGCCTGCACCGACTGCAGCAATGCATTCACATTATCCTGAAGCTTCATCTGCTTCAGCGTCAAGTCCTTTATCTTCGAGCTATTCGGAGAACCTTCCACTGTATAGGCAGTGGCGAAATCGGTATAAGGTGCCTTTACCAAAACCGTTTCCGTCGAATCTACCGAGAAATTAATAACCTTGTCGTCTACCCGCAGACGGTAAAATTCCGGAGACACCGGACGTACCTGCTTGAAGTGGAAAGAGCCATCCCCTTCCAGTTTTACAGAATCCAAAGGAACAATACCTTCCAATGCCGAGGCTTCCAAATAAAGCATCTTGCCGTCGGCACCAGACACTTCACCCTCTACTTTGAATTTCGGTTCGGAATTACATGCACCCAATGCTATTGCAGCAAGTGCCATAAAAAAGATTTTCTTCATATCGTATCTTCAGTTTTGTTTTGCAAACGTGCCTGCAAATATACTTCTTTTCAAGTTCAGTCAAAGCATTTTCCCTCGTTCTTCCATATAGAAAACTGCAAAAAACAACTAAATACAAACTTTTTATCTCATTCCCACCATTTTACATGAATAAATTATGTATCTTTGCACGAATTTTGAAAGAAAATTAGATATAAAACATTTTTTATGATTAACCCAATTGTTAAGACGATCGAGCTTCCTGATGGCAGAACCATCACGCTCGAAACGGGAAAGCTGGCAAAACAGGCAGACGGTTCTGTAATGCTTCGTATGGGCAACACCATGCTTTTAGCTACTGTTTGTGCCGCCAAGGACGCAGTTCCCGGAACAGATTTCATGCCATTACAGGTAGAGTACAAAGAAAAATTCTCCGCATTCGGACGTTTCCCCGGCGGTTTCACAAAGCGCGAAGGACGCGCTTCTGACTACGAAATCCTCACTTGCCGCCTCGTTGACCGTGCTCTCCGCCCCTTATTCCCTGATAATTTCCATGCAGAGGTATACGTAAACATCATTCTTTTCTCAGCAGACGGCGTAGATATGCCCGACGCTCTGGCCGGACTCGCAGCTTCTGCCGCACTTGCAGTTTCAGATATCCCCTTCAACGGACCTATTTCCGAAGTACGCGTAGCACGCATCAACGGACAATTCGTCATCAACCCTACCTTCGAACAACTAGAACAAGCCGATATGGACTTGATGGTGGGCGCCACTTATGAAAACATCATGATGGTGGAAGGCGAAATGGACGAGGTTTCCGAGCAGGACTTGCTGGAAGCGATGAAGGCCGCACACGAAGCCATTAAGATTCAGTGCAAGGCACAGATGGAACTGGCAGAAGAAGTAGGCTCTACCGTGAAACGCGAATATTGCCACGAAGTGAACGACGAAGAACTCCGTAAGGCCGTTCACGACGCTTGCTACGACAAGGCTTATGCCATTGCCGCTTCCGGAAACAAGAACAAGCACGAACGCATGGATGCTTTCGATGCCATCCGCGAAGAATTCAAGGCACAGTTCTCCGAAGAAGAACTGGAAGAAAAGGCAGCCCTCATCGACCGTTACTATCACGATGTGGAAAAAGAGGCGATGCGCCGTTCCATTCTGGACGAAGGCAAGCGCCTTGACGGACGTAAGACGACCGAAATCCGTCCTATCTGGTGTGAGACCAGCTACCTGCCCGGCCCTCACGGTTCCGCTATCTTTACACGTGGCGAAACACAGTCTTTGTCTACTGTGACTTTAGGCACCAAGTTGGACGAGAAGATTATCGACGACGTATTGGAACACGGAAAAGAACGTTTCCTTCTGCACTACAACTTCCCTCCGTTCTCTACGGGCGAAGCCAAGGCACAGCGCGGTGTAGGCCGTCGTGAAATCGGCCACGGCCATCTGGCATGGCGTGCATTGAAGGGTCAGATTCCTGCAAACTATCCGTATGTAGTACGCGTGGTATCCGATATCCTCGAATCAAACGGTTCTTCTTCCATGGCTACCGTATGTGCCGGAACTCTGGCATTGATGGATGCAGGTGTGAAAATCAAGAAACCGGTATCAGGTATCGCCATGGGATTGATTAAGAATGCAGGCGAAGACAAATATGCCGTATTGTCCGATATCCTCGGTGATGAGGACCACTTGGGCGACATGGACTTCAAGGTGACCGGAACAAAAGACGGTATCACCGCCACTCAGATGGACATCAAAGTGGACGGTCTGTCATACGAAATCCTCGAAAAGGCATTGCTGCAGGCTAAAGAAGGCCGTGAATATATCTTGGGCAAAATCACCGAGTGCATTGCCGAGCCTCGCGAAGACCTGAAACCTCACGCTCCGCGTATCGAGACAATGACCATTCCCAAGGAATTCATCGGTGCTGTCATCGGCCCTGGTGGAAAGATTATCCAAGGTATGCAGGAAGAAACCGGTGCTACCATTACTATTGAAGAAGTGGACAACATCGGTAGAATCGAAATCGCCGGTACCAACAAGAAGAGCATCGATGATGCTATGCGTATCATCAAAGGGATTGTAGCTGTCCCCGAAGTAGGCGAAGTCTACAAAGGCAAGGTACGCTCCATTATGCCTTACGGTGCATTCGTTGAATTCCTGCCGGGTAAGGACGGCTTGCTCCATATCTCCGAAATCGACTGGAAACGTCTGGAAACAGTAGAAGAAGCCGGTATCAAGGAAGGTGATGAAATTGACGTAAAACTTCTCGACATCGACCCGAAGACCGGAAAATTTAAGCTGTCACGCAAAGTATTGCTTCCGAGACCGGAAAGACAAGAAAGACCGGAAAAGAAATAAGAAATTTCTTATTCTTTAAGTATATAAAGCCTGGTGGAACCCCATCAGGCTTTCTTTTTGTCAATACTGCCAGAAATGGCTCTGAAAAAACAAGGCATAATGCTTGCATATTCCAAAAAGATTATGTTTTTTTGCTATGTAAAGCCTTATATTCCATAAAGAACCTCAATTAATGTCCGGTTTAAGGAGCCTACATACTATGAATCTTTTCTCACGCTTTTTCCAGGAAAACCAAGAAAAGTTTTTGGCTTTTGCTTATTCTTATCTCAGGGATAAAGCAGAAGCGGAAGACGTTGTGATGGAATCCATGATTGCCTTATGGGAAAACCGAGACCGCTGGGAAGAAAACAGTAACCTGCATGCCCTGCTGCTGACCATCATAAAGAACAAAGCCCTGCACGTACTCGAGCACAAGCAGGTGCGTCTGCGAGCGGAAGAAACCATCAGCAGCCACAACCTGCGCGAACTGGACTTACGCATCTCCACCTTGAAAGCCTGCGAACCGGACCAGATATTCAACACGGAAATACAGCATATCGTAAATAAGACCTTACAGGAAATGCCCGAGCAAAGCCGGAAGATATTCATGTTGAGCCGATACCAGAACCTGGCAAACAAGCAGATTGCCGATAGTCTGGACATATCACTTAAAACCGTAGAGGCACACATCACCAAAGTGCTGCGGATTCTCCGGCTGAGACTGAAAGATTATCTTGTTACCATACTCATAATATTAATATCCTAAAAAATGCTTCTACGGAATAGGGTTACCGCCCACTTTCCGGTTATATATACAAAAGGTAAAAAGAGCACGTTTTAGAAAAGAAATAAATTATTGACAATGAACCAAGAGCTATTATATAAATATTTCAAAGGTATTACTTCCGTTGAAGAAGAAAAGATGATACTCGACTGGATAGACGCCTCGGATGAAAACCGGGACATCTTCCTGAAAGAGCGCATGATATACGACATTTCCTTGTTCTCGGACAAGCAGGGAAACAATGAAAAGAAAACGGTGCACATCATGCCGATGCTCCGCTGGGCGGCCCGTATAGCCGCCGTCACCATTGTCGCCATTGCCGGTTATTTCATCACCTCCGACTTTTTATATAACAAGGAGGTGCAGTTGCAAACAGTCACTGTGCCTGCCGGACAACGGGCCCAAATTATCCTTGCCGATGGAACACGCGTATGGCTGAACTCCAAGTCCACCATGAAATATGCCGCCAACTTCGGACGCAACGAACGAAATGTGGAATTGGACGGAGAGGCCTACTTTGAAGTAGCCAAAAACAAGAATATCCCATTCTATGTACATACAGAAACGAACAAGGTAAAAGTTGTAGGAACGAGTTTCAACGTCTGTGCCTACAGTGGGAGCCATGAGTTCGGAACCACATTGGTGGAAGGTATCGTCGATATCTATCCGGCCAACAGCAGCCAGATAATCACCAGGTTGCAGAAAGACGAGGTATTTCTCAATGAAAACGGAAAATGTAGAAAGGCCGTCCTTCCTTCCTATGAATATCTACGCTGGAAAGAGGGACTATACTGTTTTGACGACGCTCCATTCAGCGGTATCCTCGGTAGACTGGAGAAATACTATAATGTAAAGATAACCGTTGCCAGTCCTCAACTGCTGAACTACGGCAGCTTTACCGGCAAGTTCAGAGAGCAGGACGGCATCGAACATATACTGCGGACCATCTCGAAAGACCATCCTTTCAAGTTCCGCATCAACGAAGAAAAGGATTCAATTGTTATATATGAGTAAGAAAAAAAGATCGGAAAGTACCCCCATACTTTCCGATCCGAAACAGTCAAAAATCGACCTTAATCAATTTATTAACTTAACACAGTGACAAAGATATGAGAAAAATTTTGTTGATGAGGCTTTTTTATCTAAAAAAATTAGATTTTAAGCAATTATTGCAAACCTATGAAAATCACATTATTCCTTCTCCTGCTTGTTATATTTCAGGTGTACAGCGGGAACTGCTACTCTCAGAATGCCAGGGTCAGCATTCAAAATGCCCGGCTGAGGGTAGGGCAAGTTCTCGAGCAAATTGAATCGCAAACAGAATACTTATTTGTATATAACAAACAGAACGTCGATGTACGCCGTACCGTCGACATCAATGCAAGCAACCAAACTGTTTCCGAAGTACTTGACCAAATGTTCAAAGGGACAGACATCAAGTATGTGATGGAAGGCAAAAACATCGTTTTAACCAAAAACAGCAGGAGTGCTGAGGATAAGACAGACACTCTGCAGGAAATGGCTACTGTAAGAGGAAAGGTGACGGACTCCAAAGGCGAACCGATTATCGGTGCCAACATTCTTGAAAAAGGGACCGCCAATGGTGTTATCACCAATACCGAAGGAGAATTTAGTATGAATATCCCTCCTTATGCCACTATTGTCGTATCCTACATCAGTTATGAACCGCAAACCATTGCCCTGAACGGTAGAAATAATCTCCACATCCGGATGGAAGAAAAGAGCCTCGCCCTGGAGCAAGTAGTGGTAACCGCCATGGGTATCCAGAAGAAAATGTCCTCATTGACCTATTCTACCCAACAAATAAGCAGCAGTGAGCTGACCCGTGCCAAAGAGCCGAACATGATTAATACACTGGCAGGAAAGACGGCCGGAGTACAAATCAATAAAACCGCCAATTTAGGAGGTTCTGCCAAAGTCGTCATTCGCGGTGCACGCTCTGCATTTGCCAGCGGCAACAACCAGCCCTTGTACGTAATTGACGGTGTTCCTATGCTGAACAGCTCAACAGAATCCACCTCCACCGTAATCGGCGGTAACTACGATGGATTGAACCGTGATGCCGGTGACGGGATTTCCAACCTGAATCCGGACGACATAGAAAGCATCAACATCCTGAAAGGTTCTTCTGCCGCCGCGCTTTATGGTTCGCAGGCAGCTAATGGCGTCATTCTGATCACCACTAAAAAGGGAAAGGCCGGACTGCAGCGCGTTACATTCTCCTCCAACCTGACCGTAAGTCACGCCATCAGTACCCCCGAATTCCAAAATACATACGGCCGGAACGAAGATGGCGGTACGGCAAGCTGGGGTACAAAAGGCAATGTAACGGACTATGACAACATAGGCGAATTCTTCAGCAATGGCATCACCACTTTCAATTCGCTGGCCATCACTACCGGAAATGAAAAGGTACAAACTTATTTCTCATACGCCAACACCACGGCTAAAGGAATTGTGGACAATAACAAACTACAGAAGAATAACCTGAACCTACACGAAACGGCCAGCCTCTTCAACAACAAGCTGAAACTGGACGGCATTGCAACACTAATGACCCAAACCGTCAAGAACTCCCCTGCTACCGGCGGCTATTATCTGAATCCGCTGGTCAGCTTGTACAGTTTCCCACGTGGCGTAGACATGAGCACTTACAGAGAAAACTTTGAAACGTGGAATGCCGACCGCAATATGATGACACAAAACTGGATTGAAAAGAATGGAGATGGTACCGTCAGTGAATGGGGACAGAATCCCTACTGGCTGAAAAACCGCGTGCTCAGTGGCTACAAGCGTTATCGCGCTGTGGCATCGGCCAGAGCCAATCTGCACATTACGGACTACTTCAACCTGCAGGTACGGGGTAATGTGGATTATATCAGTGATAAATTCGACAATAAGATGTATGCCACTACAGCTCCCAACATCGCCGGCAAATACGAGGACAAGGAAAACGGACGTTACATCTGGTCGGACAGCCAGGAAATCCAAGTCTACGGTGACGCAATGGTCTTGTTCAACAAGGAATTTGATGACTTTTCCCTCAATACGGCACTGGGAGCCAGCATCAACATGAGTAAAGTCAATTCACTGACAATAGACTCAAGGCTTGCTTCCCTCTACAAACCGAATGTATTTACCGTCCCCAATGTAGTGATGGACTCCAAAGCAGCCGTAAATCAGAGCATCGACAGCAAACGCACGCTCCAATCAGTATTTGCCACCATGCAGTGGGGCTGGAAAGGACTACTATACTTGGACATTACCGCACGTAACGACTGGTCATCCACATTAGCCCACACAGACAGCAAGAATACCGGATTCTTCTATCCCTCCATAGGAGCTACCTGGATTCTTAACAAAACCTGCTCCCTGCCCAAATGGATAAGTTTTGCAAAAGTGCGCGCTTCATGGGCGGAAGTCGGTAATGACCTCCCGATAGGAATCACCAATCCGGTAGACATCATCATGGTAGGCGGCAGTATCAATGTAAATACCGTAGAACAGCGCGGTGACCTAAAACCGGAAATCAGCAGCTCCATCGAATTCGGTACAGAATGGCGCTTCTTCCATCACCGCTTCGGGATAGACTTCACTTGGTATCAGACCAATACCAAGAACCAGTTGTTGAGAATGGACAATCCTACGGGCTCCACCTATAAATACCGGTATGTCAATGCCGGAAAAATACGTAACCAGGGTTTTGAGCTGACGGTAGACGCCACTCCGCTACTATACAGAAACTTTTCGTGGAAGAGTCTCATCAACATGTCCGCCAACAAGAACAAAGTAGTGACCCTGCATCCTGACTATCCGGAATTTTCCTACTACGAAGAAGGTTTCAACGCAGGCTATCAGATGCGCGTCAAAGAAGGAGGCAGCCTGGGGGATATTTATGGAAATGCTTTCCGCCGTAACGAGGATGGCAGCATCATGGTTGATGAAACCAGCAAAAGGCCTTTAGGAAATACCGGAAACAAGGATTTGCTTGGGAATGCCAATCCTGACTTCACCATGGGATGGAGCAACACACTTACCTACAAGAACCTGGAGCTCTATTTCCTGATAGATTTCCGCTTTGGCGGCGAAGTCATGTCACTGACACAGTCTGAGTTGGATGCCAACGGCGTGACCAAAGTCACCGAAGATGCCCGCGCCCGAGGATATGTAGAATACCAGGGACAGAAGTTCAACGACCCGAGAGCATTCTACAGCGCAGTAGGCGGCAGAAATGCCATCTCCGAATATTATATGTACGACGCAACCTGCATCAGACTCCGTGAAGTATCACTGAGCTATTCTTTCCCGAAAACGATACTGGAAAACAGTAGATTCATAAAGGGAATCGACGTATCATTGGCAGCGCGCAACTTGTGTTTCTTAAAGAAGGAAGCACCGTTCGACCCCGATGCAGTAATGTCCGTAGGCAACAACAATCAAGGAGTAGACGTGTTTGGCATGCCTACTACCCGGAATATCGGCTTTAACCTAAGATTAACCTTTTAAAATGAATACCTTATGAAAAACAAGTGCATCATATTCCTTTTCTGCCATAGCATATTGCTGCTTGCAGCTTGCACCGGCGGTTTTGAGAACGACAACGAAATCAAGGGAGGTTTCTCGGACGACAAAAAGGAAATAGATTTCCAGAACCTGACTGCTCCATTCGAACCCATACAGTCGGGTATCTACTTCAATATAGGTTCTGTTGGCTTAAATTGGGTATGGCAGATGACACAATCCCTGAACCATGACATGTTCTCCGGCTACTTCATGGACCCTATTCCTAAATTCATGAAATCCAACGCCTGCTACAACCTGAACTCAGGCTGGACCAATGCCGCATGGCAATGTACTTACGGATATGTCTACACGGAGGTGCAGAAGGCAGAAAAGAACTTTTATGGCAATGACAACTTGAAAGGCTACCTCGGCATTACCGAAATTTTGAAAGTGGAACTGATGCACCGCATTGCCGATACATACGGTCCGCTGGTCTACCATCAACTGGGTGAGACACCCCGGGTTTACGGACTGCAAGAAGCCTATACACGCTTCTTTGCAGACCTGGACGAAGGGCAGCAATTGATAAGGGAATACCTGGACGAGGGCGGTGACAACAACAAATTCAAAGAGTATGATATGCTGACCAACGGCAAGACCTTGAAGGAGTGGTTAAAGTTTGCCAACTCACTACGTTTGCGCCTTGCCATGCGCATCTCCAATGTGGATGCAACACTTGCCAAAGACCAAGCAACCAAAGCACTGAATGACAATCAAGGTGTACTGGAAGGTGCAAGGGAAACCATCGCTGTAATGGGCAAGAACTATATCAATCCTTTGTGTGCCGTTGCCGGTTGGGGTGAAGTCTACATGAATGCCTCGATGGAATCCATTATCAACGGTTATGAGGACCCGCGTGGCAAGAAATGGTATAACACCGCCCTTCTCGAAGGTTATCAAAAACAGTTGTTAGGCATTCCCATCGGGTTACCCATGAAAGACGGTGACGCCAACATTTACAGTTTTTGCTCTTCCCTCAACACAAGTACCATCGGCGAAAAGACCGGAGCCGTATTGATGAGTGCGGCAGAAGTCTGGCTGCTCAGGGCCGAAGCAGCCCTCCGTGGCTATACCAAAGAGAATCCCCGCACATGCTATGAATACGGGGTAAGTACTTCATTTACACAGTGGGACTGTGCCGGTGCCTCCGAATATCTGGAAAGCGACAAAACCCCTGCCGATTATAAAGATGTAGTCTCAGGCGGCAAGGTAGGCAAGGACATGAAAGCCTTGATTACCATATCCCCCAAATGGGAAGAAGATGCAGACATAGAGACGAAACTCGAAAAGATTATTACCCAGAAGTGGCTGGCATGCTGGCCCGAAAGTTATGAGGCATGGGCTGAGCAACGCCGTACCGGATACCCCAAACTTTTCAAGGTCCAAAACAACACCGGAAAAGTGATTGATACGGATATCATGATCCGCCGCCTTCCGTTCTCAACGGACGCCGCCACTGCCGACCCGGCACAATACGCCACCCTCACGGAAAAACTGGGTGGCGCAGATAACGGCGCCACCCGCCTTTGGTGGGATACGGGGAAAAACTCTTTCTAGAACAGACTCCACGCAACCGTAAGCCCTGCCATCACAATGGCTACCATGCTCATCAGCTTGATTAGGATATTCAAGCTCGGACCGGATGTATCCTTGAACGGGTCTCCTACGGTGTCACCCACGACTGTAGCCTTGTGGACTTCACTGCCTTTGCCGCCAAAGTTGCCTTCTTCCACATACTTTTTGGCATTATCCCATGCACCACCGGCATTTGCCATGAAGATGGCAAGCACGAAACCACTGCTCAATCCGCCAATCAGCAGGCCGAGCACACCGGGAACACCGAAAATAAGTCCCGTCGCAATCGGAGCAATGATAGCTATCAGTGACGGAATCACCATCTCGCGTTGCGCCCCTTTCGTCGAGATTGCCACACAACGCTCATAATCAGGCTCCGTTTCTCCCGTAAGGATTCCCTTGATTTCGCGGAACTGGCGGCGCACTTCGTCTACCATATGGGCCGCTGCACGCCCTACCGCATTCATCGTCAATCCACAGAAAAGAAATGCCATCATCGAGCCCAGAAACATACCGGAAAGAACTTTCGGATTCATCAGCGTCACATCGTAGTGATGCATAAAGTCGAAGAAAGTGGCATCTTGAAGAGCCACGGCATCGCCATGAGGAAGCGACAGTTCGGTAGTCCCGAGGCGGGTCAGCCCGATACGGATTTCCTCGACATAAGAGGCCAGCAAAGCCAATCCCGTCAAAGCGGCGGAACCGATGGCAAAGCCTTTGCCCGTAGCGGCTGTAGTATTGCCCAAGGAGTCAAGCGCATCGGTACGCTTACGCACCTCTTCACCCAGACCGGACATTTCCGCATTGCCACCCGCGTTGTCAGCTATCGGTCCGTAAGCATCTGTAGCAAGCGTGATGCCCAATGTAGAAAGCATACCTACTGCGGCAATGCCAATACCATAGAGCCCCAGACCCACATTAGAGAAGTCGAAGCCCGAAGCAAAGAGATAAGAAGCAATGATACCTATCACCACGGCAATCACCGGAATAGCCGTAGAAAGCATTCCCAAGCCTATACCGGAAATTATGACTGTCGCCGGACCGGTCTTTCCGCTTTCACTCAGCTTTTGGGTAGGACGGTAGGATTGGGAAGTATAGTACTCCGTAGACCGCCCGATGATGATACCTACTATCAAACCCACTATCACGGAGCAGGAAATCCACAGCCAGTTGTCCAACTTCAGCAACCACAGGATAAAGAAAGTGGCGACAACTATCAAAATAGAGCTGAGATTAGTACCGAAAGCCAGTGAGTTCAGCAAGTCCTTCATCTTCGCATTCTCTTTGGTACGCACGGAGAAGATACCGATAATGGAAAGCAATATTCCGACGGCTGCAATCAGCATCGGAGCGATTACGGCCTTGAACTGCATCAGCGTATCACCCGAGTGGATAAAAGCCGCAGCACCGAGGGCAGCCGTAGCAAGGATAGAACCGCAATAACTTTCGTACAAATCAGCCCCCATACCTGCCACGTCGCCTACATTGTCGCCTACATTATCCGCAATCGTGGCAGGATTACGCGGGTCGTCTTCGGGAATACCGGCTTCCACCTTTCCCACAAGGTCGGCACCTACATCGGCAGCCTTTGTATAGATACCGCCACCTACGCGTGCAAACAATGCCTGCGTGGAAGCGCCCATACCGAAAGTCAGCATGGTAGTGGTAATGATGCAGAGTTTATGGGTGGGAGTCATTACATCTTCCGGAATTACAGCATTCAGCAACAGATACCAGAAAGATATATCAAGCAAGCCAAGGCCAACCACTACCAGTCCCATCACCGCACCGCTACGGAAAGCCACGCGTAGTCCGGCATTCAGCGATGTGCGTGCCGCATTGGCAGTGCGAGCCGATGCGTAGGTGGCCGTCTTCATACCCAAAAAGCCGGAAAGTCCGGAAAAGAATCCTCCGGTAAGGAAAGCAATCGGCACCCAGGAGTTCTGCACTCCGAAACCGTATGCCATAATGGAGAAAAGGATAACCAGCCCCAGAAATACCCAGCCCACAATCTTGTATTGTTGGCGAAGGTAAGACATAGCACCTTTGCGCACAGCAGCGGCAATCTTAATCATCTGAGGCGTACCCTCACTCTCTTTCATCATCTGACGATGGAAATACCAGGCAAAACAAAGTGCCATAATAGAAGCGGCTGGAACCAGCCAGAATAGGATTTGGTCCATAGCATTTATTCGTATTAAAAGGTTGAACGAAAGCCTAAAAATATTGATTTGAAACGAAATAAGCAAATGAAAAAGAAAAGAAATCCAAGCAAGCATGTATTTATACTGGCGAATAAAACAACAAGCAGTACCCTTTTTTACCTATTTTTTGTATTTAATGAGAAGAACAGAGCACATATAGATATATATTACAACTTTTATAGTACCTTTGCAACAAGTAAACAAGCTAAAAACAAAGGCATTATGAAACCAATCTATTCTAACCTGACATGCAAGATGCTGGCTTTGACATTATGCAGCATTATGCTGGCATTCCTATCCATAGGATGCGAACATGACGTCTACAATCCCGATAATGGAAAAGACGATGAGAAGACTCCCAACTCTTTTGATTTTTCTACGACATCTTCCATCCAAGTAAACGTAAAGTATGATGTCCCCGAAGGCTATAAAGTACTTTTTGAAATCTATCTTGAAGACCCGTTCACGATTGACAAAGATGGCCAGATTATAAAACGCACAGACCTGGAACCGGTCATCAGACGCATGACAGACGGTAACGGTGCATATAGCGGCAAGGAAATCATCAATTCGGACCATGGGGACGAAGCATATATCTATACTTCTTATATAGGGGTCCCCACCCTCTTCAAAACAGTTATTGCAGGAGATGCCATTACTGCCGACATCAAATGGGATTCCACCGATGATAATCCGCAAACACGGGCGGAGGGATGGCAGGCACCCAAAGGATACCATGTATTAGGAACATGGAGCTCCAAAGGATATCCTCATTATTTAGACACAGACAACAAAATCACAATTCCCGGTGATGTATTGACAATCATCAATACGACCTTGAAGGAAGGAGGCACATGCCCTAAGCAATACCGACAAGCCATAGATTTTGAAATCAATGATCCGGAAGGGCGCAATGCGGAAGTATCCATCCGGATAATTGGAGGAACCAGCGGTGCAGCGAGCGCCTTTGGCTATTATTGCTATAGGGCAGACGCATCTTTAAGTGAAATTAAAAAAGCCCCCAAATGCATTGTTTTTCCAAACACTCTGATGGATAATTATTATAATAAAAAGGCTTCCGGACTACAAGGCGGTGAAAGTGTAAAGCTTCATTACATAGACCCCGACGGAGTGGACCAAGGCACCGTATTTCCCAATGGAGTAAAAATCGGATGGTTCCTATTGAATGACAGCTTCTATGGCGGAAACAATAAGCCTTTCTACTCTACTACAAAGCTGAATGGGGACGGCCGTACACATACAGCCGCATTCCGCATCGATGATTTTGTCGTATTGTCCTTTGAAGATTGGACAGACCAAGACTATAATGATATACAATTCAACGTATGGTCCAACCCCATCGAAGCCATCATCAATCCGGATATTCCTGATATCAAACCTGACGGTGGCAACGAGGATAAGAAATACAGTCTGGAATACAAAGGAATCATCGCTTTCGAAGATAATTGGCCCAGAAAGGGTGACTATGACTTGAATGATGTTATTGTAAAATACCAGTCCGTATTGAACTTCAATGATGCCAATCAGGCCCTTTCTACAGAAGACACCTATGAGTTGCTTTGGTCCGGTGCCACTTTCAAAAATGGTTTCGCTTACCAACTGAATACAGAACGCAGCAATATGTCAACTGAAATATTGGAAGCCCCCACAACTTTCAACGGACAAGGACTGGATACAGACCTTTCCAAAGCTACCGTCAATGTATTTCTAAGTGCGCTCGATGTAACAGAGAGAAATACAAAAACCGCTACATATAAGATAAAGAACACCTTCAAGACTCCACTATCACACGAAACGCTTGGAATTCCCCCTTATAATCCATTCATCATGGTACATGACGAATTGAAAGAATCACGCATCGAAGTGCATTTGGTCAACTATCCTCCTACTGAAAAGGCAGACATGGCTCTATTCCATACCGAAGAGGATTTGTCCTCTGTACCGACAAGCTATTATGTAGCCAATGGCAACTATCCTTTTGCCATTCATCTAAGTGGAGCCACAAACTTCAATACTCCTGAAACCCACCCGATAGACAAGAGCTTTGAACATTTTATGGATTGGGTCAATTCCAATGGAACAGATTATAAGGATTGGTACAAATAACCGATAAAAGATACTCCTTATAAAGAAAATGGCAACCATTCACAGGGTTGCCATTTCTTATATCTTCCTATGTTGTAATATAGTAGAGCGAACTTATTCCACCGTTACAGCCGTACCGCATGCCGTAACCATCAACATGCTGCCACTGCCTCCTACCGTTTCATAGTCCAAGTCTACACCAATCACGGCATTGGCACCCATAGCACGGGCATGTTCTTGCATCTCGCGCAAGGCTATATCTTTAGCTTCGCGCAGCACTTCTTCATAAGAGCCACTTCGCCCACCCACCACGTCGCGGATGCTGGCAAAGAAATCGCGGAATACATTGGCACCGATAATCGTTTCACCGGAAACGATGCCATAATAGCGGGTGATACGTCCACCCTCAATAGTCGGGGTTGTTGTTACTAACATAATTCATTTTTTTAGTTGTTGACATATTAGACGCAAGGAATGAAAGAAAGGTTGCAAAGCTTTGCTTTGGTCAGAACATCCGGCTGACACGAACTATACCTGCCACCAGCACATCTATCTCCTCCCGGGTATTGTAAAGCCCGAAAGATGCACGCACTGTTCCTTCGATGCCAAGACGCTGCATCAATGGTTGGGCACAGTGATGTCCCGTGCGTACGGCAATGCCAAGACGGTCGAGCAATGTACCCATATCAAAATGATGGATATCACCTACCAGAAACGATATGACACTACCCTTGTCTTCTGCCTCGCCGAAGATACGCATACCGGGAATCTCTTTCAGCCGTTGCATGGCATACTGGGTCAATTCGTGTTCATAGGCGGCAATCTTGTCCATCCCAACCAGCGAAACGTAGTCCAAAGCTTTGGCAAGTCCGGTAGTACCGATATAATCCGGCGTACCGGCTTCAAACTTGAAGGGCAATTCATTGAAGGTAGTCTTTTCAAAAGATACATGCTGAATCATCTCTCCACCGCCCTGATAGGGAGGTATTCTATCCAGCCACTCCTCTTTACCATAAAGCACCCCTACCCCCGTAGGACCATACACCTTGTGCGCGGAGAAAACGAAGAAATCGGCATCCAGATCCTGCACATCTACCGGCATGTGGGGAATGGACTGGGCACCGTCCACAAGCACCGGAACACCCTGCTCATGGGCAAAAGCAATCATCTCCTTGACGGGATTGACCGTACCCAGCACATTGGAAACATGCGCCACACTGACAATCCTGGTACGTTCGGAGAACAACTGCCTATATTCGTCCAATAAGAGTTCGCCCTTGTCATTCATCGGAATCACCTTGATGGTAATTCCACGCTTGGCGGCAAGCAGCTGCCAGGGAACAATGTTGCTATGGTGTTCCATCACAGAAAGAATCACCTCATCCCCCTCCTGCATAAATTCCTCACCAAAGCTGGAGACAAGCAGGTTGATACTCTCCGTCGTACCACGGGTGAAGACAATCTCATTCGTGCTGCGAGCATTGATGAAACGTCTCACCGTCTCACGCGAGGCCTCGTGCAGCTCTGTAGCCTGCTGCGACAGGAAGTGCACTCCGCGATGCACATTGGCATTCACCGAATAATATTCGTCCGTAATGGCATTTACTACCTGGCGAGGTTTCTGCGTAGTCGCGCCGTTGTCCAGATAGACCAACGGCTTGCCATATACCTCACGGGAAAGGATAGGGAAATCAGCTCGAAGCCTCTCCCCCAGCCCCTCTCCCATAGGGAGGGGAGCCAAGATACTACTCTTATTTATATCGTTGTTCATAATGAATCGAAATTATAAGCTATCACTTGCAGATGGCGCACCCCTGGCATTTGTTCAGTTCCCCCCGGAAACGCTTCTCTACCAGCAGATGCAGACGGTCTTTCAAAGCATCCAAACGGATGGTGTCGATAACTTCGTTGACAAAAGCGAACATCAGCAGCAGGCGCGCCTCGCGCACCGGGATACCACGCTGCCGCATATAGAAGAGAGCGCTTTCATCGAGCTGCCCCACCGTAGCGCCGTGACTGCACTTCACGTCATCTGCATAAATCTCCAGCTGAGGCTGGGTGTACATATGTGCATCTCGGGTGGCACAAAGATTGCGGTTGGTCTGTTGCGAACTGGTGTGCTGTGCGTCAGGGCGCACTAAAACCAGACCGGCAAAGGCACCTACAGCCTGCTCGTCAAGGACATACTTATAAAGCTCATTGCTGGTACAGTTGGGCACGGCATGGTCGATTGTCGTATGATTGTCCACATGCTGATTCTTGTCTGCAATGGCCATACCGCACAGATTCAGCTCCGCATGTTCACCGGCAAGCGTCACACAGGTTGTATTCCGTGTAGTTCCGTTGTGCAAGGTCATACCATTCAGCAATACATTACTATTGGCTTCCTGCCTTACATACATATTGCTGATACGTACCGTACTGGTGTGTGTCTCTTCGAGTTCATAAAAATCGAAAATGGCATTCTCACCGGCAAAGATTTCTATCACCTGCGTTGCCAGGAAGTTCACGCCGTCCATCGCATGGTCACACACCAACAAGCGGGCTTGTGCACCCTCCTCCAGAATAATCAGCACACGGCGGTTCACCATAAAATTGACGTCACCACGCAGGATATTCACCAGCTGAATAGGTTTCTCTACCACCACGTTCTTAGGAACATAAAACAGAACGCCGTCTTGTGCAAAAGCGGTGTTGAACGCCGTCACCCCATCCTCTGCCGTATCAGCCAACTTGCCATAATATTTCTTCACCAAATCGGGATGTTTCTCGGCCACCTCCTTCAGGCTGCCGAAGATAACCCCTTCAGGCAGATGGGACTTAGGCAAAGCCCTGCCATAAAAAGCATCGTTCACCACAAAATAAAGAGCAGTGCTCATATTGGGAACATCGCACTTGAACACTTCATAAGGATTCACCGGAATTTCCAACCGGTTCAAGTTCAAGCCATAATCCGGCTCAAAGAACTTGCTGATATCCGTATATTTGTATTTCTCCTCCTTACGGGTGGGAAAGCCCAAGCGCTCAAAGTCAGCAAAAGCAGCGGCACGCGGCGCATTCAGCACCTCGGCACTATGCCGGCATATCATCGCCTCCGTTTGGGAGAAAAGGTCTATGTATTGTTGCTCTACACTCATGTTTTCAGATTATGAGTTTATAATTCACCTGCTTCTTTCCTTATCCAATCGAAGCCACGTGTTTCAATCTCCTTCGCCAATTCCGGTCCACCGGTCTTTACGATACGTCCACCCAGCAGTACATGTACCGTATCGGGTTTGATATAGTCCAACAACCGCTGGTAGTGGGTAATGACCATAGCACTGGTTTCCGCAGTCTTGAGTTTGTTGAAACCGTCGGCCACAATACGCAAAGCATCCACATCCAATCCGGAATCCGTCTCGTCCAAAATAGCAAAAGTCGGTTCCAACATCGCCATCTGGAATATCTCGTTACGCTTCTTTTCACCGCCGCTGAAACCTTCGTTCACGCTACGGTTGGCCAGCTTGTTGTCCAACTCCACAATGGCACGCTTCTCGCGCATCAGCTTCAGGAACTCACTGGCCGACAAAGCAGGCAGATGGCGGTACTTGCGTTGCTCATTCACAGCCGCACGCATGAAGTTCACCATCGACACGCCCGGAATCTCTACCGGAGCCTGGAAAGAAAGAAAGATTCCTTCATGTGCACGGTCCTCAGGACTCATGGCAAGCAAGTCCTTGCCATTAAAGGTAATTGAGCCGCGCGTCACTTCGTAAGCAGGATGGCCAACCAACACATTACTCAACGTACTTTTACCAGCACCGTTCTGTCCCATCAGTGCATGTACTTCTCCATCACGTATGGTCAAGTTGATGCCTTTCAATATTTCTTTGCCATTGATGCTGGCATGCAGGTCTTTTATCTCTAACATCTTTATATTTACTATTTGACTATTTACAATTTACTATTTATAAATCACCCCACGCTTCCTTCCAGCGAAATGGCAAGCAATTTCTGCGCTTCTACGGCAAACTCCATCGGAAGTTTATTCAAAACCTCTTTGGCATAACCGTTCACAATCAGCCCCACGGCATCTTCCGTAGAAATACCGCGCTGATTGCAGTAGAATATCTGGTCCTCACTGATTTTGCTGGTAGTGGCCTCATGCTCCACGATGGCCGTTTCATTGTGAATATCCATGTAGGGGAAAGTATGCGCGCCGCATTTGTCACCAAGTAGCAAGGAGTCGCACTGGCTGTAATTACGAGCATTGTCCGCTTTCTGTGCCACGCGCACCAAGCCGCGGTAAGAGTTTTCGCTCTTTCCGGCAGAAATGCCTTTGCTCACAATGGTGCTCCGGGTATTCTTGCCCAGATGAATCATCTTTGTTCCCGTGTCTGCCTGCTGATGGTTATTGGTTACTGCCACACTATAGAACTCCGCTGTCGAATTGTCGCCGGAAAGGATGCAAGACGGATACTTCCAGGTAATGGCCGAACCTGTTTCCACTTGTGTCCAAGACAGTTTACTGTCCACCCCTTTACAATGGCCACGCTTCGTCACAAAGTTATAGACACCACCCCGGCCCTCGGCATCACCGGGATACCAGTTCTGCACGGTGCTGTATTTCACTTCTGCACGGTCGTGCACTACAATTTCCACAATGGCCGCGTGCAACTGGTTCTCGTCACGCATCGGAGCCGTACACCCTTCCAGATAAGAAACGTACGAATCATCATCCGCCACAATCAAGGTTCTTTCGAACTGCCCCGTATTGCGGGCATTGATGCGGAAATAGGTGGACAACTCCATCGGACAGCGTACCCCCTTCGGGATATAGACAAAAGAACCGTCGGAGAACACCGCCGAGTTCAGTGCCGCAAAGAAGTTGTCACGATAAGGCACCACCGAACCGAGATATTTCTGTACCAAGTCGGGATGCTCGTGTACAGCCTCGCTGAACGAGCAGAAGATGATTCCTTTCTCCATCAGTGTCTCCTTGAAGGTAGTCTTTACAGACACCGAGTCCATAACGGCATCCACAGCCATACCGCTTAACGCCATCTGTTCTTCCAGCGGAATGCCCAGCTTATTGAAAGTCTTTATCAACTCAGGGTCTACCTCATCCATGCTTTTCGGTCCTTCCTTCTTCTTCGTAGGGTCGGCATAGTAGGATATGGCCTGATAATCTATTTCGGGAATGCGGAGATGTGCCCATGTAGGCATCTCCAATGTCAGCCAGTGGCGATATGCCTTCAGGCGGAACTCCAGCAACCATTCCGGTTCTCCCTTCTTCTCAGAGATAAGCCGCACTACATCTTCATTCAGCCCGCGCTCAATGATGTCTGTATGCACGTCGGTCGTGAAACCGTACTTATACTTCTCCTGAGTGAGTTCCTTTACATATTTATTGGGTTCTTCTTGTTGCATCACTTCTATAATTACAAATTATGAATTACAAAATCACGGTTCACGGTATCAGTCAAAGTCTCCGTTTACAATCTGCTCCGTAACCGCCTTTGCTGCGGGAAAGAATATCCCGGCAAACTCTTCCATAGGATAATATAACACTGATTCTTTCTTTTTTGTTTTGCTAATCAGCGTATTGTCTCCGTCTATAAATTCGATGACACCAATCAGCAGGCTCGTCAGCAGGAGGTACTTCAAAGCCCCTAGACCAGCCCCCAACCAATGATTGAGCCAGCCCAGCGAGACGGCCTCCATTGCCCGGGTCAGCAGAGAAGCCACCAGGGAGAAGAGCAAAGGAACAGCCAGCCAGATGAAGACAAATGCCAGTACTTGCGCCACTGTCATAGAGTCTGTCAACATGGGGCACAGCTTCACTGCCAACGAGGCATACAAAGCCTTTGCCGCCAGCAGACCGACAATCAGCCCCAGCAGAGAGGCCAATTGCTTCACAAAACCTTTCATGAAGCCGATGATTGCGCCCAAGCCGAAAGCAGCCAATATGATGATATCTATAATTGCCATAAAATTAATGTACCAATGTGACAATATGCTAATGTGCCAATATGCTAATGGGTCAATGAGCAAATAACTAATATGCAAAATGTGCCAATTGCCCTGCGGCATTTTCTGTACGCGCAGCCAATTGGCACATTAGCATATTTGCACATTATTCAATTATAATGTTTGCTTCACTTCTATTTCTTCGTAAGATTCGATAATATCGCCCACCTTGATGTCGTTGCAGTTTGTCAGGCTGATACCGCACTCGAAGTTGGTACCTACCTCCTTCACGTCGTCCTTGAAGCGCTTCAGGGCATTGATGGCACCCGTAAAGATTACGATACCGTCGCGTATCAAACGGGCCTTGTCGCTGCGTTTCACCTTTCCGGTCTTGACCATGGCACCTGCCACCAGTCCCACCTTCGTGATGTTGAACACTTCGCGCACCTCGATGGTTGCCGTTATCTGCTCCTTCAATGTCGGTGCCAGCATACCTTCCATGGCAGCCTTCACCTCTTCGATGGCATCGTAGATGACGGAGTACTTGCGGATATCCACACCCTCCTGCTCTGCCATCTTGGCGGCAGCACCCGAAGGACGTACCTGGAAACCGACGATAATCGCATCCGAAGCGGCAGCCAGCGAGACATCCGATTCGGAAATCTGACCGACACCCTTGTGGATTACGTTTACCTGCACCTGCTCCGTAGACAGCTTGATTAAAGAGTCGCTCAACGCTTCCACAGAACCGTCCACGTCACCCTTCACAATCACGTTCAGCTCATGGAAGTCACCCAGCGCCAGACGGCGGCCCACTTCGTCGAGCGTCAGCATCTTCTGCGTACGCAAACCTTGTTCACGCTGCAACTGTTCGCGTTTGTTGGCAATCTCGCGTGCTTCCTGCTCCGTTTCGATTACGTGGAACGTGTCGCCAGCAGCAGGTGCACCGTTCAAGCCCAATATCAGGGCAGGTGTAGAAGGACCAGCCTCCTGCATGCGTTGGTTACGCTCATTGAACATAGCCTTCACCTTACCGTAGCTGGTACCCGCCAGCACGATGTCGCCCATTTTCAAGGTACCGTTGGAAACGAGTACCGTAGCCACATAGCCACGACCCTTATCCAATGAGGACTCGATAATGGAACCGGTAGCACGGCGGTTCGGGTTTGCTTTCAGCTCCAGCATTTCTGCTTCGAGCAGCACTTTCTCCATCAACTCGGGTACACCGATACCCTTTTTGGCAGAGATATCTTGCGACTGATACTTACCGCCCCACTCTTCCACCAAGAAGTTCATGGCAGCCAGCTCTTCCTTAATCTTGTCGGGGTTGGCAGTCGGTTTATCAATCTTATTGATTGCAAATACAATAGGAACACCCGCAGCCATGGCATGGTTGATGGCTTCCTTTGTCTGCGGCATCACGTTGTCGTCAGCAGCCACAATGATGATGGCAATATCCGTAGCTTTGGCACCACGGGCACGCATGGCGGTAAACGCCTCGTGGCCCGGAGTATCGAGGAATGTAATCTTACGTCCGTCGTCCAGCGACACGTGGTAGGCACCGATGTGCTGTGTGATACCACCCGCTTCACCGGCAATCACATTCGCCTTACGGATATAGTCGAGCAATGAAGTCTTACCGTGGTCTACGTGACCCATCACCGTTACAATCGGAGCGCGAGGCTCTAAATCTTCCTCGGCATCCTCTTCTTCGACAATAGCCTGGGCCACTTCCGCACTTACATATTCTGTCTTGAAACCGAATTCTTCCGCTACCAGATTGATTGTTTCCGCATCCAGACGCTGGTTAATGGAAACCATCATGCCGATGCTCATACAAGTAGCGATAACCTGCGTAACGGAAATATCCATCATGCTCGCCAGCTCATTGGCAGTCACGAACTCGGTCAGCTTCAATATCTTGCTTTCCGCCATTTCCTGGTCTTCCAGCTCCTGCATACGGCTGGATGCCATGTCACGTTTCTCCTTACGGTATTTCGCACCCTTATTCTTGCCTTTGGAAGTGAGGCGTGCCAAAGTTTCCTTTACCTGTTTTGCCACATCCTCTTCACTTACTTCCTGCTTGATTACAGGTTTCTTGAAGCGGTCTTTATTCTTGTTCTTACCGGCTGGTTGGTTATTACCCCCTTGCTGGCCGCCTTTCAGACGATCGTTTCCGCCACGCTGGAAGTTGGATGCATTGTTGATATCCACCTTTTCCTTGTTAATGCGGACACGTTTTTTCTTGCCGTTGGCATCGTTGCCATCTTTCGTCTTATTATCGTCACGGCGAATCTCCTTGATAATGGCTTCTTTCATCAGCTTCTTCTGATCCTGGCGCTGCTTTTCTTTTTCTTCACGCTCCTTGCGCTTTTCCTCTTTCGATTTCTTCTTCGGACGTGTAGACTGATTCAGCGCTGCGAGGTCTATTTGTCCGATGACGTTAATCTTCGATACAAACTCAGGCTGATGTATTTTGAATATTTCTTCTTTTTCTTCTTTATTTTCCGAAACAGCTTCTTCGGTTGCAGCGGGAGCAGGCTCCGCGTTAGAAACCGGTACGGGTTCTACAACCACCGGCGCTGTTTTTTCTTCTTCTGCCGCCGGAGCAGGTTCAACCACCGGAGCAGGTGTCGGCTCGGGCTGAGGTTCGGGAACGGGTTCCGGTTTCGGAGCCTCAACAACAGGTGCAGGTTCTTCCGCCTTTACTTCTTCAACCACCGGCATCTCCGGTTCCACCGCTTCTTCCTCTTTTTCCACAGTATGTTTGCGATTCAGTTTATCCAAATCAATCTTCCCGACAGGCTTAAACTTCGGACGTACATCTTCGGGAACCACAGCCTTTACCACCTCTTCGGTTTTCGGCTTTTCCTGTGCTTCCTTGTCATAACCGTCAATAGCCACCGATGCCTTGTTGCGTTCCTTACTCTGACGTTCCTGAATGAAACGCTCCGTTTTCAATTTAAGATCCTTATCTGTACTAAACTCTTTCACAAGCAAGTCGTACTGCTCGTCGGTAATCTTCGTATTGGGATTTGCTTCAATGGCATATCCCTTCTTTTGCAAGAACTCAACTACCGTCGTGATTCCTACATTTAAATCTCTTGTTACTTTATTTAACCTTATCGTCATACTTTAATTTAATGAATAATGGAGAAAGAAGTGGTGGTTAGTGATTAGCGATTAGGGGTTAGCGATTAGTGTTTAGTGATGATTTTATTATACATACCAAAAATCACTTATCACTAACCCCTAATCACTAATCACTAATTTTCCCCTTCTTCAAACTCCGATTTCAAAATGCGTAATACTTCGTCCACCGTTTCCTCTTCCAGGTCAGTCTTTTCAATCAACATCTCGCGCGGTGCATTCAACACAGCCTTGGCGGTATCAATACCGATAGCCTTGATGGCATCGATTACCCAACCGTCAATCTCATCGCGGAATTCATCCAAGTAGATATCTTCATCCTCTACCGCTTCATCCAATTCGCGGAATACGTCAATGGTGTACTCAGTCAACATACTGGCCAGCTTGATATTCAAACCGCCTTTACCGATAGCC
>OKRY01000720.1_pt1 | contig 27084 bp, 18 predicted proteins | sample 1601121 | NCBI WGS metagenome assembly OKRY01 (sample SAMEA3541546, study PRJEB24748) | human gut metagenome | biome: human gut; feature: human-associated habitat; material: faeces | place: China | collected 2012
ACACCTTCATAAGACAAGTCCTCCTGTTCTATCTGACTCTATTATACTATATTCAAAATAGGTTTAACAGATAGATTTGAGACTTTATAATTTATTTTGTTTGTATCATTATATCACCAATGTGAATATATGATATTTTATTACATTCTCACATGTTCACATTAAATTCACATTGGAACTGTATTTTTATTCAATTTAGAATGGTTTCATTCTATACTTCAATTATGGATACTATCCCGATTGAAACTCTATCACTTTTAGATTGTGATGTTTTGTTGTTTTTTTACATGCAAGATTTTCCTGTCCCGAAACCAAAATCTTAATATACAAAAAAAGCCGAGGTATTTCCCCGGCTATGCACACTTAAATAAGCGACAAACGAATTGAAAACCGGGTCACATTTTTTAACATATACATTTGCATCATTGACATCATCATTGTTTTCATTTTCGTTTCCTCCTTGCATGTTTGTATTCTACAAGAAGGTTTAGCTATTGTCTAATTGTTAAATTTTTGAAGCAGTAATAAATTTTATTTATTACTAAAATAATCTTTCATTGTTTGAATATACGTATTCCCAATCTCACTTAAAACCGTATATTTTCGAGTGATATATCCTATTTCCATCATGGAATTTGGATTTTCTACATTAGCCTGGTACGGAACAACTACATAGTCATCCCCATTCAAATCTTTACTAATGATCCCAGAACATAAAGTATATCCATTCAGTCCTCTCATTAAATTCAACATCGTAGCACGATCATTCACTTGAATCTTTCTTGGAAATTCATTTTCAACCAATATCTCCTCTGCCGTATACATCGAAGGATTATCCCCTTGATCAAATGTCATATTGGGATATGGTAATAATTCTTCATACGTAATTGATTTTTTCTTAGCAAGAGGATGTCCCTTATACAAATACACAAAGGCATCGCAATCGGCTAATTTATGAAATTCTAAATTCCATTCATCAAATTGTTTCATCATAAAATGACGATTGTAGTTCGATAAATATAAGATTCCTATCTCACTTAAAGAATTACCCACATCTTCAATGACATGCATTGTCTTTGTTTCACTGATCGCAAAATCATATTTAGAAGTCCCATACTTCTTTACTGTATCCACAAATGCTTTGGTCGCAAACGAATAGTGTTGACAAGATACGCGAAACTTAATTCTTCTTAAACTCACATCTTCATAACGATTCTTTAATAATTCATATTGTTGATAAAGCTGTCTTGCGTATGTTAAAAACTCTTGTCCTTGTTGCGTCACAGTGACTCCATGACTTGTACGATTAAAGATTTGAATATTTAGTTCTTTTTCAAGCGATTGAATGGCAGACGTTAAAGTAGGTTGTGAAACAAAAAGCTTTTCAGCCGCCTTATTCATAGTTTTCTCATCGGATACCGTTAATACATAAAGTAATTGTTGAAGCGTCATTTTCAGTCTCCTTTATTTATATTGTTTTAATGAATATTTGTTGATTTTCAAGATTCCAAAATAAAAGAGCTTGACAAGCTCTTTACCTATAAAAGTTAGTTCTCCTTTTGATGTTCAACATGCCAAGCATGATCCTCTTTCACTTTCGCAAGTTTTTCTGGATTTTCAAATAATTCTAGCGCCGTAAAAGCCAATGCTTTTGCCCCTTTGACAATCGCATCCATTGCCTTTTGACTGCATGAAGCATCCACCATATCTTGACTATGTCCTGCAATCTGTACATCTGTAATACTAATATGTGGTTGAATCGTAGGTACAACCTGACTAATATTACCTACATCACTACTTCCAGGCATGACCACATCTTCTACATGCTTTACAGTATTGCCAAGTTCTGTAATATATTTTTCATAGATCGCATCTAAAGAAGGTGTTAAAACCATATTTTCTACAAGATTTTGATACAACTTCATACTTGAAGTACAACTCGTCTGTAAAGCGGAACCCTTCACAATATTTTCTACTTTTTCGTATAACTCATGTAATGTATCAATATCAGCAGCACGAATATAATATTTAGCCTTTGTGTATTCTGGAATGACATTAGGAGCTGTTCCTCCCTCAACAATCACACCATGAATACGAATACGATCGGTGAGTTGTTGGCGTAAAACACCAATGGCTGCATATGTTAAGATTTGCGCATCCAACGCATTGATTCCATCTTGAGGGCAGCCTGCTGCATGAGCTGGCTTTCCCCAAAATTCGATATCAACAGGTGCACATGCATAATTACGCGTACTTAATCCATCTTCACTACCTGAGCCTGGATGAGTGCATAGGGCAAAATCCACATCGTTTAAGTAGCCCTTCTTCACAAAAGACCCCTTGGCACTTCCATTTTGTCCACCCTCTTCTCCAGGTGTTCCATATACACGTACTTCCCCACCAATTTGATCCACTATACTTTTTAAAGCAGCACCGGCAAGTGCAGAAGTAGCTCCAAATACATTGTGACCACAACCATGGCCTAAACCTGCAAGTGCATCATATTCTGCAAGAAAAACAACCGTAGGACCTGGTTTCTTACTTTTGTAGGTTGCCGCAAAGCCTGTACGATGTCCTGCCGCTGGTAATTCAATCTCAAATCCTTCTTTTTTTAATTGTTCACTCAATGTTTGTGAAGCAAAATATTCAAAATCACTGACTTCCGGCTTGGCATGAATAGCCAAAGAAATATCTTGATATATTTTTGCGTTTGTATCTATAAATTGAGAAATTTGATTCTTTAATTCTGACATAAAATAGTTCCTCCTAAAAGTTGGATCTATTGTACAAAGAACAAGTGTTATATTCAAATTCTATTTATTTATATCTGGTTATAAATTATTTTTATATTTAAGTAAAAAGAAAAACGGCATAGCCGCTTATTCTTTCGTTAGATCCTCACCAAAATACTTGATAGAAATCTTAGATAAAGTTCCATCTTCTTTTAGTTCTTTTAAAGCCTTATTTACAGCTTTCTTTAAAGAGGCATTATCATCCCCTTTTACCATTGGAATCGCATAGGGTGTAGATTCTTTGGATTGATCGACAATTTTAAATGAACTATCCTTTGTCGTTTGAAGATAATCATTAATTGAAGTAGCCGCATTGATTGTCGCATCCACACCACCACTCTTTACAAGATCCATACATTTTGTTAAATCATCAACACCTTTTACGGTTGCCCCATAGTCTTCACCCAATTCCATATAAGTAGATCCAATCGAATTGGCCGTTGTCTTTCCTTTTAAATCACCAAACGAAGTAATTGTCGTATTATCATTACGAACAACTAAGACTGTATGATCATATGCATAAGGTGTAGAAAAATCAAACTTCTTTTCTCTTTCCTTTGTGATATCGACACCATTAATAACTAAATCATACGTACCAGTTGATAATCCAGTTAATAATCCATCCCATTTACCTTCTACAATATTGGCTTTTACACCTAATTTCTTGGCAATATTCTTAGCAACTTCTACATCTACACCCACCAATTTATCATCCTTATCATGATAAGAAAATGGTTGCCAATCGCCTTCTAAACCAATTGTGATTTCACCTTTATCTTGAATTGTAGCTAAATGATCCTTACTAGATCCACATCCTACTAAAGTAAAAACCATAGCCACACTTAATAGACCTGCTAATAATTTTTTCATCTTACATTTCCTCTTTCCTTAAAAATTCTTTTGTTCGTTCTTGTTTCGGATTTTCAAAGAAATCCTTTGAATTACCTTCTTCAACGATTTTTCCTTCTTCCATCAAAATCACATGACTAGAAACATTTTTCGCAAAAGCCATCTCATGCGTGACCACAACCATAGTCATTCCTTCATTAGCTAATGTTTTCATTACGCTTAATACTTCTTGAATCAATTCTGGATCCAGTGCTGAAGTTGGTTCATCAAAATAAATGATGTCAGGGCTTGTTGCTAATGCTCTTGCGATTGCGACACGCTGTTGTTGTCCACCCGATAATTGTGAAGGATAATGATTGGCACGATCTTGCATTCCAACTTTTTCAAGCATCTGCATACCAATTAAATCTGCCTCTTCTTTAGAAACATTTCTAGCTACAGTAAGACCTAATGTTACATTTTGTAGGGCTGTTTTATTCGCAAATAAATTGTAATTTTGAAATACAAATCCCGTATGCTTTCTAAGATCTGCAATTTCCTTCTTTGATGTATTTGATAAATCATAAGATTGATTTTTAAAGGTCATAAATCCTACATCCGCTGTCTCTAAATAATTAATACAACGAAGTAAAGTTGTCTTACCAGATCCTGAAGGACCTAATATCGCAATAACATCGCCTTTATTGACCGTAAGATCAATACCTTTTAAAACATGTAAATTTCCAAATGATTTATGAATATCTTTAATTTCTAATAAAGCCATTCTCTATCTCCCTGCCTGATAATAATTCAGCTTCTTTTCACCCCAAGCTTGCAGCCAAGTTAAAACTGTACAGAAAATTAAATAGACGAATGCGACTTCTATATATAATTGCATAAACTGATAGGTTCTTCCCGCAATTCTTTCTGTCTGCATAAACATTTCTGTAACAGTAATATTCGCTGCTAAAGAAGTATCTTTTACAAGCGAAATCAAGTTATTAAATAATGATGGAAATGCACTTCGAAAAGCTTGCGGTAAAATAATATGCATCATAATCTGCATATAGCTCATTCCTACACATAGCCCGGCTTCCATTTGTCCTTGTGGTACACTTTCAATCGAGCCACGAATCGTTTCAGCACAATAAGTGCCCGTATTTAATGAGAATACGATAATAGCGGCAGTAATAGCCGATATTCTTACGCCAATTGACTGCATACCAAAATACATAATAAACAATTGTACAAGCATAGGCGTTCCTCTAAATATCCATATATAGAATTGAACAATATTCTTTGCGATTGGTACTTTCGCATATTGAATCATGGCACATACAATAGCTATTAGCATTGCGATAATAAATGATACTAGCGCAAGTGGTAATGTCATTATAATTCCCGAAATAAATATTTTTGGGAATGATTCTAAAAACAATTCCATTCTATCCCTCCTTAAAATCTTTTTATTAGTTTACACCCTAAAGCAAACTTTAGGTCAACTAAATCAATCCAAACGATTTTAATATCGTTAACCAGAATGTAATACTAAAAGCACTAAGCAGTGTTGTTAACATCACAACACTTGATGTTAATACACCTTTATGTCCCATACTTTTAGCCATCACAAAACCAGATACGGTTGTACTTGAACCGCACATAATCAAAATGGCAACTAAAGCTTGATTTCTAAATCCCAATAGAGCAGCAATTGGTAAGAAGATAGCACAAAAACCAATTAACTTCATAAATGTACAGAATAAGGATGGTTTTAATTCCCCTTTTGCCTGATCAAAATCAAAAGTGGCTCCCATCGCCATTAAACCTAGTGGTGTTGCCGTACTTGCGATCATTGAAATCGTTTTATTGATAACTTGAGGCAATTGAAATGGTAATAAACTAACAAGTACACCTACAACAATTCCTAGAATTAGTGGATTCTTTAAAATTCCAACAAACGTCTTCTTATAGTTAACCTTTGATTGTTCAGCCTTAAAGAAAGATAGAATCACAACAGATACTACGTTATACACAAATACAACACTCATCAACATCAATGGGGCAACACCAACGTCTGGATAAATATTCGATGTTAATGCAAGTCCTAACAAAGCCGCACTGCTTCTGTAACAAGCTTGAATAAATTCACCTTGAATCGCTTTATCTTTTAAACGTAATGAAAATATTATAGATAATAAAATACTTATTAAAGTAGCTACTACGCAAAATACGACAAACTTTGTATCCCAAAGATCTTTAAAATTAGACTTAGACACATCGACAAACAACAATAATGGCAATGATACTTTAAAGACAAATGAATTAAGTTTGGATGCCAAGGCATCTTCTAAAATATTCATTTTATTTAAGAAATAACCGACAACCATCAATAGAAAGATGGGAATCGTTGCATTTAAGCTAAATAATAAATTTTCCACAAAAATCCCTCCAAAACTAAATTATTGTTATTTTAACACAAATCTTATTTTTATGGATTGAATATACATTTTATTCATTAAATGAATTACAACAATCAAAGAAATGTGACAAAATTAAAAGGATTAACTCCTATAGAATACAGGAATCAATCCTTATGTGCTAATTTAATATCCAAGAAAATGAGGTCACTACATTTTAATTGTTCTTACTTTAATTCATTCGAATGTTTTGCACGCTCTGCATCACGCCAGTTATTCTGATATTTTCCTAGACAGTCTACAAATCGTTTTGTGACATAATGCGGACGAGTAATTGCACTTCCAACAACAACACTATGACATCCAATAAAAATACATTTCATCGCATCTTCTGGTGAATAGATATGTCCTTCCATCATGACACAAGCTTCCTCTTGTAGTTCACGACACATTTCAGCTACCATTCTGAAATCAGCCCCTTCAATATGTGCTGTTTCTTGCGTATATCCATAAAGTGTAGGAGCTACAATTTCCGCTCCATTTGCCGAAGCATGTTTTGCCTCTTCAATATTTGAAACATCCGCAAAAATCAAATGATCAGGATATTTCTTGCGTACTTGAGGAAGTAAATCCCATGCGATAGTTCCCTCATGTGTTTTTTGTGCTGTACAATCCAATGCGATAATATCGGCACCTGCTGCTACAATTTCATCAACCTCTTTCATTGTAGGGGTAATAAATACATCCGTATCCTCATGCCATACTTTATATAAACCAATGATTGGCAAACCAAGATTGGCTTCTTTTACTTTGCGAATTTGTTCTGGGGAATTTAATCGTAAACCTACAGCACCTCCCCATTTTGCGCATTCTGCCATTTTTACAACCATATCTTCTGTATAAATAGGCTCATCTTTCTGTGTTTGACAAGAAACAATAAGCCCACCTTTTAAACTTTCTAATAATGCTAATTTTTTAGGATCATTTGTCTTCATTTTCATCTTCTCCTTTGCAAACTAAAAAATTATCTGGTATTTCCCTAGCTTCTTCATATGCATCAACATATACGCTATGGAAATCTTTTAAGCTTGCCCAATTGCACATAGCCTTTACACCATATTTAGATGCATCTATCAATAAATCACACTTTTCACTGCATTCCATAATAGCCTTTTTACAGGCTCCAACATTGAAATCAAATACATATACATTTCCATTTTCTAAATCAATGCCATTTGTACTTAAAAAAGCATGATCAAAATGAAACTGTCGAATCATTTCCAATGTCAAAGAACCATAACTCGTATCATATGACTTATTAAATTCTCCTCCCAATAAAAAGATATCTCCCTTAAAACTAGCAGGTAGTTTTCGAATCAAATAAATACTTGGAGTAACCAGTTTAATTCTTTTATCTTGAATATAATCTAAAATATGTGCAGGTGTTGTTCCAGAGTCAATATATATGCAATCGCCATCACGAATACTTCGTGCAGCATGTGCGCAAATCAATTTTTTTTCTTCCATGTTCAAATTTTCTTTTGACACAACAGACATCTCATTAAAATTTGTCAAAGTTGTACTCACACTTTTTAAGCTAGCACCGCCACGCTCTCTTTGAATCAAGCCTTGATTTTCTAATTCAATCAAATCACGCATGACACTTGATCTTGAAACATCAAAACTTTCCTGTAATTCTTTAACTGTCACGAATTGTCTTTCTTCTAAAAGCTGTACAATTCGAACCATTCTTTCTTTTGAAAGCATATATTATCCTCCTATTTTTACTTTCACACCCCATTTTTTTCCAATATCCATATAGGGATTCAAAATATCACGATCCATCATAGAATCTTGATCATATTTAAATTTTTTTTGCATTTGATTCCATTTATTTTTTCCCATAGTATGAAAGGGTAGAAGGTTAACTTCAGCAAGTTTTAATACAGCACAAAACTTTATAACCTCTTCACAAATATCATCATTGAACCTTGGAATTACCGGCATTCTTACAATCACTTTATTTGGACAATACTTTGCGAGATATCTGAAATTATTTAAAATCAAATCTAAATTCGCACCTGTAACATCTTTCAATTTTTTAGCATCTAAATGCTTTAAGTCCATTAAAAACAAATCTATATACGGCAATGCCTGCTCCAATTTATCTAAACTGTAATTTCCCGTTGTTTCTACTGCAACATGTAATCCATTTTCTTTACATTGTTTAACCAATTCTAAAAAAGCATCAAACTGCATAAAAGGTTCTCCACCACTAATCGTAACGCCACCATTGGATTGATCAAAATAATCTTTATCTTTTAAAACTTCCTTGATTACCTCATCAATTTCTATATCTTTCCCTACAAAAGAAATCGCATCTTGTAAACAAGCATCCTCACACTTTTTACAATATATACATTTATCAATATCCCACTGAAATGGAAATGAAATCGCCTCCTGTGCACACATGTACATACAAGTTTTACATTGAGCACACTTTCTTTCATCATGCAGTAAAGTGGGTTCCATCTTCCATGTCTCAGGATTAGCACACCAGGGACAATGTAGTGGACATCCCTTTAAAAACACAGTTGTTCGAATGCCAGGCCCATCATGGGTGGCAAACTTTTCAATATTCGATACTCTAATCATATAAAGTCCTACTTAATAGCTCATCTTGCACATCTTTTGTCAAATTCACAAAGACTGCACTGTACCCTGCTACTCGTACAATTAAATCTGGATATTTTTCTGGATGTTTTTGCGCATCTTCTAATTGACCATGATCAACAACAGTAACCATCAATTGACATCCTCCCTTTTTAAAGTATGTATCAAATAATATTTTTACTTTCTCTTTATCTTCATACATCATACGAGGTGTAAATTTAATGTTTTGTACACTTCCACCATGGTATTTCACATTAAACTTACTTAACGAATTCAATACAGCGGTTGGTCCACTATTTGCAGCATACCCCTGCGGATTATTAGCCGGATTTAAATAGACACCTTTTAAACGTCCATCTAAACTTGCATCCGTTTGATGTCCCCAGTCTGTATTCGTTTGATTGTTTGAAATCACAATCAAGTAGTAATCCATACCGTGTTGAATTCCTCTGTTTCGTATGCCTTTCGCTACATATTCATATAAGTCATTTGCGAATTCATCCACGTTTTCTATATCATTTCCATATTTAGGTAAAGCTAATATTTCTTTACGTAATCGCTCATACCCTTCGTAATTATGTAATGCAGCCACATTCAATTCTTCTAGAGAATATTTCTTTTGGTCATACACCAATGTTTTGATGGCATATAATGCATCACTTGTGTTGATATTTCCATAGGTTTCATTGGTTCCTCCTAAAATTTCAACGCCTCCATCCAATATTGCCTTTTGTCGACCTAAACAATCATCCATTAAGATGGAATTAAACAAGAAACTTACTTCTTGATTCATGACTTCATAAGAGTGCTTTTGACAATATACACTTAAATCAAAATAGTAATCTAACAACACTTTATATTGATCATACAATTCTTCAAATGTTCTAAAGCTGGATAGTGGTAATACTTTTACTGGACCCGCTTTATAAATGTGGTCCATCGGATCATAGCCAGAATTTAATGCCAATTGTAAGATTTTAGTCAAATTTAATAACGTATTGGGTGTGCCTACACTTTTTCCTTGAATCACATATTCTCCGCACCCAAACGGTACATATTGCTCGGCTATTTTACGATCAACACGCATTCCATATTGCACAGCATCCACATTCACATCATCATTGTACAATGTTGGATATGTTGCTCCACTCGCTATACATTCATAGGCCATATCCATGATGTCTTTGGGTGTATTTGAATCAAATCGCAAAGTAAATTGTGGCTCGACATAACGAGTATCCTTACAAACTTTCAAACAAATTCTTGTGAATAAATCACACGCCTCTACATTCTCTCTTCCTTTTCCACCTACAATGATTCTACCATTTACAGTAGTTCTTCTGTTTTCAATCATTTTCCATAATGATTTTAAATAGCGATAAGCTTGATTTTCATCAATTAAACCTGAGTCTATATCATTCTTTAAAAATGGACCTAAAACAATGTCCATACGCCCGTAATTAATACATCCTGCACATAATGCATATAGCCAGAATAATTGAAGTGCTTGATGAAATGTTGCAGGTTTATGTTCTAAAATATACTCTAAATCACTTTTCATTAAATCTAAGTCACAATTACGAGCTTTGTCTTTTGTATAACATTGATCTACCAATTCAATTTGTCTACGAATAACCGATTTAAATAGATGCATACATTCAAGACTTGCCTGCATAAATTCATTTGTAGGATAACTTTGAATTAAATCAATCAATCCATTAATTCCTAATGTCACTAATTTTTTATAATCTAGCATCATACCAGATAGGCGGGCTGTAGCCATAAATGGATATTTACAATCGATAAAACGACCTGTTGTATCTTCATTTAATACATCCTGGCAATAAATACTTTTTACATCGTGTTCTTGCCAATAGTTATATAAAGCATCCACTCTTGTTCTTTCTTGATCTGTTTTTAGATGTTCTTTAAAAGCGCGTAGTTTATGGAAAACACAATAATGACCTACACCACCAATACTAGTAACACTTCCAAAGCCAATTGGCAAAAAATCTAAGCGTCCTGCAATCAAATCGTCAGACTCAACGCTTCGAAACAAACGTGGGAATAACACTTTTAAGCACTCCACTTCGCGAATTGCCTTATGTTTTGAACGATTCTCCTTATGCACCTTAGTATAAGCTTCCATAATTTCTAATTGTTCAGAATAACTTTTTTCACATGGGATTTTAATTGAAACTTCTACATTTTGTTCACCATCAATATTAATTCGAGCCATATTTTCACCTCACACTTATGATATATCCATTTTCGTTCATTGTAAATCATTTTTATTCATTTTCGTTCATATGTGACATTATTATCAATTTGTAACTTGTATGTAAGCGCTTGAACTTGTAAAATGAAATTAACAAGTATACAAGGAGGAAATAATACTTATGGCAAATCGTTTTATTTTAAATGAAACAAGTTATCATGGTGCTGGAGCTATCAAAGAAGTGGTTACAGAAGTTAAAGCACGTGGATTAAAGAAAGGTTTAGTTGTTACAGATAAAGACTTGATCAAATTTGGTGTAGCTACTAAAGTTACAGACTTATTAGATGAAGCTGGACTTCCTTACGAAATCTATGATGAAGTTAAGGCAAATCCAACTGTTGAACAAGTTAAAAATGGTGTACAAGCAGCTAAAGATGCTGGTGCTGACTATTTAATCGCTATTGGTGGTGGAAGCCCACAAGATACTTGTAAAGGTATTGGAATTATCTTAGCTAACCCTGAATTTGAAGATGTAGTTAGCTTGGAAGGTGTTGCTCCAACTAAAAACAAATCTGTCCCAGTTATCGCAATCGCTACTACAGCAGGTACGGCTGCCGAAACTACAATCAACTATGTAATTACAGATACTGAAAAGAAAAGAAAATTTGTTTGTGTAGATGCTCACGATATTCCTGTTGTTGCGATTATCGATCCAGAAATGATGTCAAGTATGCCAAAAGGTTTAACCGCAAGTACGGGTCTTGACGCATTAACTCACGCTATTGAAGGATATACAACTTTAGCTGCTTGGGAACTTGCTGATACATTAAACTTAAAAGCAATCGAAATCATTTCAAGAAGCTTACGTGCAGCATGTGCTAACGATCCAAAAGGACGTGAAGACATGGCTTTAGGACAATATATGACAGGTATGGCATTCTCTAACGTTGGTTTAGGTGTTGACCATGGTATGGCTCACCCATTAAGTGCATTCTATGGAATCCCTCATGGTGTAGCTTGTGCTACATTACTTCCATATGTTATGGAATTCAACAAAGATTATACAGGTGAAAAATTTAGAGAAATCGCTCGTGTAATGGGAGTTGATGGTGTTGATGAAATGTCTCAAGAAGAATATCGTCAAGCAGCTATTGATGCCGTTATTCAATTAAGTAAAGATTGCGGAATTGCTCAAAGCTTAAAAGAAATCGGTGTTAAAGAAGAAGACTTACCTACATTAACAGATTCAGCAATGGCAGACGTTTGTACAGGTGGTAACCCTCGTCCATGTACAAAAGAATTGATCTTCGACTTATATAAATACGCATTTAACGGAAGAGACTAATTCCATATAGGAAGGCAATTAAATTTGCCTTTCTTTTTTTGTGGAAACATCATTATCGTAAACAAAACTCCATACCTTCTTCAAACCCTTTGTTCATCGCATATACAAGGTTTTGTTCATACTCTTGCCTCTTCTACAAAACCAAACACCAACAATTCAAACTCTTAAGAGTTTCGTCTAAGACCTTGTTTAGTGTTGGCTCATCCCAATTGTCGATTCAGAACACGAACCAAGCAAAAGAGTTTTGTCGATTTAATGAAAAAAGCAGGACGAACCTGCTTTGATTGTTTAATACCTATTTTACGACTGAGTAATTCACTTGAGATAAATCAATAACGAAAGCGGGGCGCACGCCAGCCACATAGCTCACGCCACCGTTGTCCAGACTGCCAGAGTTGACAAACAGAATCTCCGCGAGGTTAGCGTAGCCCTGAAAGCTGTCTCTTGTCCAGATGTTAACACCATTCAAGAACGTTTTCACTTTATCTGGATTCTTTAAGTCAACTACTTTTCCAATCTCACTTACACTTGGTAAAAATGCATGGCGACTAATAGTATTGTATACCTGACCATTGTATCCGGTTTCCTGTTTTGAATTTGGGTCAGTAGCAGTTGCGTATGAAGCCTGTTTAATATTTGTTGTTTGAATAGCCGACTTCATTGTAGAGGATAAACCATTGTACCATTCATTTTCTAGGTAGTTGTCGATTTCACTTCCTTCGTACGTGTTAACATTTTGTCCATCTGGTCTCGAATATGTATTTCTGTCATAATTTGCTTGGATTGCTTTATTTCCAATACTATCAGCAGTCATAACCAATGCCTGATTGTTTTCTTTTTGCTCTAGTACTACATATTTAGCCCCTTCAATATCCAAAGTATCTCCTGCTGAATATGATTCTACAGTTCCAGAAGTCGTTCCACCATTCTTGTCACCTACACTTGCATTGTAGATGACTCGTCCCTTATAAACACCAGCAACCTCAGCAGAACCCTTCTTTGTGTTCAACTTAAAGTTCATATTTTGTACCGCAGTATTTGTACCCGCTGGTACACTCAACACATTTTCGTTCACACCCACAGCACCATTATCGTCTGAAACATCGTAATTTAATACTTCGCTTCCTCCGTTGTCTACTGTGAATGCATCATTCGCCCCTGAGCCCTTGACTGAAATGTTCAAAAACTTGCCTTCGGGAATGACGTTCTTCAAGACCTTGACCTGATTACCGTTACGGTCTACGGTTTGATTGGTTCCTGCATCAGCACCAAAGTCGATTGTGCTGTGAATCATCCAGTCATATCTTGATGATACTTCATAGTTTAGTGTGGTTGTCTTGCTGTCTGGTTCAGCTGCAAACACCGATGTAATACTAGACATCATCATTAAAGCGGACAGCCCAGCTGCTACAACCTTTTTAGTTTTTGTAAAATTCATATAATATTCTCCTTTTCCTGTTACACTTATACAGTTAACCAAAAAACAAAAGCACTCGAAATCACAACGGTTGCTTGTCTGAACTTATTTGGTTTTGGTTTGTGTTTTTGTGACATTGGTTAGTCATCTCCTTTTCCCCCTACAATAAGCCATAGGAGCTCGCCATAAGACCCCATACTGTCATTCGGCATAGGAGAATGCGACAACCATTTCTCTAAAAAGAGCAAAATTATCATCTTGAAATCTATCGACTCCGCTGGTTATTTAATATGAATGAAGGCCCCTTTCAAAGATGACGACGCTACCTCTAAAACCACTTCCCCCCAACAAAAAGCAAAAAAAACTCATTTCTTTCAACAACCGATCAAAACTCTCTGGATTTTAATCGCGTACAAAACACACCCGCTATATATATATAAGGAAGAAAGCACGGAGAAATTGAGAGGATTTTCTCGAATGCTGTGAGAACGCTCTCGTATATTATGCAAGTGTATTAGTTTATAACAACTCAAAAAGACACCTAAAACAATTCACTATAACTATAGGGTGTTAAAAAAACAGAACCTTTCACAAGGCTCTGTCGAACATTTATTTTCTTTTTAATCTTCTTCCAAGAATAACTATCATCCCAAAACTACATAATGCAAGAACAATCCAAGTCATTTTTTTCACTTGAACACCTGTATTCGTATCTTCTGGAGGATTCTTCTCACTTGGTTTTTCTGGAACAGATGGAGGCGCATTATTTGTAAGCCATGTCACCTTTGGTTCTACCTTTACATCATACATGAGATATCCACCTATATCGGATGGAACACTTACTAAAAATGGTGCAGATTCAAACGTGTCATTTCCATTCTTTACAGAACCAATCTGTGTAATCAAATACATACCTTCATTTAAATTACTAAATACAGTATGCCCCATACTATCTGTAAGCTGTTGATTTCCAGAAATACCTTTTTTTCTAGCATATTCTAATAACTGTTTAGCCTGTTTATTTCTAGCTTCAGCACTTGTATCATGAAGTGAAACACCACAATCCACAAATGAAGATTGCCATACCCATTTTTCATTCTCTACATATTGAATGGGGATGATCTCAAACTTAGCTCCAGACAAGATAATCTCTTCCTGACTATCTGTTCTTCCCTTATAATCAATGTCAATACTTCCCATTCTGCTGTCCGCATAAACTTGAATAAGAGAGACAAACAACAAGCTAATAAGGAGTAGAAAGAGCGAATATGTTTTTAATTGTTTAATCACTTTTTCTTCCTCCTTCTCTTATCATACAAACTATACAGCATAGCTATAACAAGTCCTATAAAAATAATTCCAAGTGTCACAATCAATACCTTTGTCGTAAATGATAGTTCTATACCTGTACTAGTATTTTTCTCAATCTTTACGGCTTCTTTATAAGGAATACGATGTCCTCGAACTAACAATCTATGTGTATTAATAGCGTATGGTGTACAAGTAACTAATGTCGCATAATCTTGTCCAGGTACGATTGATAAAGCTTCTGTTTCTTCTGGTAATACAGTAAGTATTTGATCCACTTTATATGCCAATGTCTCGTCTAAGACTTTGATGTAGAACACATCCCCTTTAACAAGCTTATCCATATTCGTAAATAATGTTTTTGTAGGCAAGCCCCTATGACCTGTTAATACCGTATGTGTACTTTCTCCACCAACAGGAAGAGAAGTGCCCCAAAAATGACCAACACCAGCCTGCAATACAGATTCAGAAGTTCCATGATAAATAGGAATCTCGACTTTGATCTTAGGAATACGAATATAGCCCATCATGCCAGATCCATCTATATTTAATAGGCTTTCATATCGAGCATCCAAACTTTTTTCACCCTGAGAAAAAGGATCAATCAAATCAATATTACTTAACATTTCCTTATTGTATGCACGTGCATCTTCAAGCATCTTTTCTTTTTCTGCATTACTCAAACGAACACTTTCTGCATCATAATTCGATACAACCTTAGAACCATTCTTTTCATTTACATAACTACTGACTGTAGGATATAACAACACGGCGAATGCAACGACAAGCACAAGTAATCGAATTATATCTTTTATAGTCATTTTTCTTTTCTTATTACTCATCATTACATTCCCCCTATCGTTATATGGGAATTGCGGTCATCTAAACGACAACCGCGCCCCATTAATTAACAAGCTTTTCTTTTATCACGAATGAAGCTTACAGCAACTCCAAATACTAATAGAATAGCTACACCTGCAAACACGATAACACCTGCTCCACCTGTTGATGGTAGTAGTGATCCTGTACTGTTCTCGATATCGATAATTTTATCTTCTTCATTAGCATTATCCTTAGAGATAGTCCAATTATTTACATCAGCATCTGAGCTCTTAGTGATTTTAATTACGACTGGTGCTGTCAACTTATTGAATCCATCTGGTGCCTTTGCCTCTACTAAATAGTATGTTCCTTCTGCAAGACCGTTAACGCGAAGGTTATATCCTTTCCCTGCAATATCATTTACTGATTCAAATTCAGTGACAGAAGAAGTTGAATCTACTACATAGTTTCCTTTGTTTCCTGAAACTGTAATTGCATTTTGACCTTTATCAGCATCATCTTTAGTTTTATAAAGGCTGAATTTTGCACCTGCTAACTTTTCATCAGTTCCAGATTTTTTCTTTAAGATATCTAATGGATAAGTAGGTGTTTTAGCTTCACTAGGTGTAGTTGTTGTTGTTGCACCTGGTTTATTACCATATTCTAATTGAGCCTTATTCTTTTCTGTTACAACGGCACCCTTATTTACTTTTGCGTAATAAGTAACTGTGAATTTTTTACCTTTGTTGGCTTGATTATCTCTTACCCATGTAGATAAGTCTAAACTCATTTTTCTGTTATTACCTTTATCAAGCGTAGCTGTTATAGGTGCTGTACCTACAGCTGTAACACCTGCATCAGTAAATGCTACTTTTACATTAACTGTTGTAGCACCTGCTTCAAGAGCTGTACCATTTTCATCATTCACAAAATCTAAACCTGTTGATAATTCATCGTGAATTTTATATACGTATTCAGAATATCCTGTTGTATCTGGAATAGAACCTGTTACTGTATACTTAACTACTTGTCCAATTTCAACAGTGGTTTTATCTGCTTCTTTTGCGATGCTAGGAGCTTCCGTTTTTAAGTCAACTGTATTTGTAGTGTCATCTACTGTAACTAAAGAAGATTGAATTTCTTTTCCACCTGTAACATATACTAAATAATAACCTGCATCTAAATTGCTAAATGTATGACTAGTAACATCTCCTAATTTATTAGAAGTTGTTGTTGCAGCTAAACTATTTTGTAAAGCATATGCAGTAAAGTCATTTGCAAATTTTTGTACTTTAGAATTATTGCTTTCACCTAAATTTGTAACAGCTTTTACAATTGTTTCATTTGTAGAATTTTCATCAATTTTTAATACTGAAGCTAAAGCTGACTTATAAGTATCATTTACAGTATAAGCATAGTTTTCAGTTCCTCCAGTTTTTGATTCTGTAACGTCGAACAACTTATATAGATTAATTGTTTGACCTTCTAATGTTTGTTGAGGAACTCCTTCCCCTGATTTCACATTGACAGTTAATGTACAATTTCCTGCGGCAAATGCTGTAACTGTCATAGTCATCATCATGATGGCTGTCAGCATGGCTGCCGCCAATTTTTTAATTCTTTCCATGTTTTTTACTCCTTTTCTTTGAATCGAATTTTTATAGCTTTTCTGCAAGCTGATTTTTCTTGTTTCTTTTTTTGCCAGTAACAAGATAAATTGCTAAAAGCAGAAGACCTATCAAATAAATTAAGTATCTTCCATTACCACCTGTATCAGGTAATCCTGGGAAGTGTTTGTTGGTTATTGTTAACGTAAATCCATCTTTCGATGTTTCTGTCGTATAACCCTTTACTTCCGCTTCTGTAACGGAATACTCGTAATAATAAATGTCATCTCCAACCTTCTTGTAAGCTGGTAATCCTTCGTCGATTACTTTCTTCCAAGTCGATTTATTGACATCACCCTTTATTTCGTAATTCTCATATCCTGGAACAGTTTCAATATGTTTATTGTTATCCGCACCTGTCCAAGTACGAGAAATTGTTACCGTAATACTTTTTGGTCGAATTCCACTAAAATTATTGAGATCCTTCCAAACCTTGTTGATTGTTAATTTTATATTCTCATCACAAGGATCTTGTGACTCTGAAGGTTCAGGCGTGTCACTTTCTCCTGTGTTTAAATTTGTTTTTGTATCTGACATTAATACAGCTTTCGCAGCCGATTCATATGCATTTAAATCTACTTTTTCTGAACCACTCGAATTCGTAATCTGCGCATTTTGTAAATCATCATACTTTTCAACTGACTTCATATGCCCTAATGTATAGATGTCCCAGCCTTTTGAAGCATCCTGTGAAAACTCCATGTTTAATTTTGTTGTATTTTTTTTGATTTCATTTAATGCCTTATCTAACTTTCTATAGATACGATAGTTATTTTTCTCTCCCTCAACATTTGCCTTTGTATTAAATGGGTATACTGAATCGAGTTTACTATATCCACTAAAAGGTCCAATTTGATTAGAAGTACCACGAACAACGTCACATAGATACATATCATTATTTTGTAGTAAGCCTTCGTTGTTGAATCCGACAAAGCCTCCACTCATACCGTTATTACCAGAACCATCTTTATCATTATCAGCACCACCGCCAAAGATATCATAGCCAGAACTTATTCCATAAACCTGACTGCCCGTAATCTTTGTACGATTAGCCTTAATCAAACTTACGCTGATTTGCGATTTTGTATCATCATCTTTTTTTATTCCATCTTTATCACATGGAAGCTTAATCGAAGAATCACCAATTTTAATAATAGCTAAGTCTGTCTGTTGATTATTTTCAGTTGATGCTTTAGATAGTCCAACAGAAATATCCAATCCAAGTAGGTTTACATGAATTAAATTTCCATCATATAATGCCTCTACTTTAATGATTCCCAAATTGATTTTTAATAAATCTGAATCCTGAATCTTGTCTAGATATAAGGCTTTTACAAGATTATTCACTATATTAAACAGTGCATCTACAAGAGTAGAATCTAATTTAACATCTGCTAGATAAGCAAAGCTTGTCTTTCCTACAAATCCACCCGCAATTTCATTGGATGCGACTTGTTTTAAACCAAGAGAAGAATTGCTACTATCTCCAGCTGTACAATTTGACATTCTTGCAAGATTTGCATAGCCAATAAAGCCACCGGCAATTGGTTCATCAACACCCGTGCTTTGAACAGTATAGCCACCATTGATTCCTGTAACTGTAGAATCATCAATGTGAGATCCAAAGATGTCCATAACACCTAATGCTCCACCTAAAAGCTGCCAAGAATTGTTTCCAAGAACATCAAATTTATCTGCACCAACAACTCCACTCTTGCCAGAATATCCTACAAATCCTCCAGTACTGTTTAAACCAACTACATTTGATAAATTTGTTACAGTACCATTCTTAACTGAACTATTCAGTAAGGCACCGCCAAATCCTCCAGCAACCCCACTATACGTAACTGCATCATTTTGTCCATATTTATTTGCTTCATGTGCTTGAACACTTAATCCAGCATCTTCACTTCCACTCACATTTCCATAATAAACATATGTTCGGAATGCATCTAATACATCGGTTCTTCCTAATTGCAATAAATATTTGAGTAATTGTGTTTCATTTTTATCAGAGACTTTTACCCCTGCATCGACATCCGCAATTCCAAAACATCCACCGGCATATTCGCCTCCAATAACAGAACGAATACCCTTCGCAGATACTCCAGCATTTTCTCCATCTTTTTTCTTACCTAGAACTGTTCCAGATATACTTCCCGCAAATCCACCAGCTGCTTTCGCATACGAAGTATTAGCTTCACCAGTTGATTGAGCACCATTAATAATGATTCCCCAAGGATTCCATGATTCAACATCTGCATATCGAATGGTTGCGACTGTAGCGTTTAATACATTAATTAAATCTGTTGGTGTGTCTAATAACTTCTCTAAAAGCTTGGTCAATAACCCATCACCACGAACAGGATCTACTTTAGCAACACTACCAGGCCTTGAACTACCTACAAAACCTCCAACATAGCTTGTTCCATCTACTCGTCTAAGCTTAGTGACCTTACAATGTGAGTTTTCTTCTCCCCAGATCTGACCACCAATCAGTTTTCCAACATAGCCACCCGCATATCCAAGAAGATCTTTATCATTTGTTTCATTTGACTGAACAATAAGACCACTTTGATAGCCTTCTACAGAAGATTGTTTGATTACTGGTACAAATACATTTAGTACGTCAAGCATCTGACTCAGTGGTAATTTCAATCCTAAAATGTCTAAATCACCAAGATTAGCAGCACCACCATTGAGCATTTCTCCGGCAAATCCACCCGCACAACGAATCCCTTTAACTAACTTAGTATCGTGAGCCTGCCCATTTGTAATAGTTCCTGTTAGCATGGAACCAACATAGCCTCCAGCTGCTCCACCTTTTGATAGATTTGTCTCATCTTGGTAAACACTTCTTCCAGCTACAACATTGTAGCCATATACATATTGACCAAGAATTTCATTTAACTTTTCTGGGCTATCTACTTTTCCATTCTGAGCCAAATCACTACCATAGCCACCATACTTACCAACATGTTCAACCCATGAATTCCATGTGCTTACATCCATTAAAGCAAGCGGACCATAGACTTCTGTGTTTTCTTCAGTTGGATAAACAACACTTAATGCGCCTAAGATGTTATTAGCTTTTACCAATCCCCATAATAGAGACAAGCTTCCAGCTTTTGCTGTATCTGCCGATTCCATTAAACCTGTAAATCCACCCGCAATCTCTTCTCCAAAAACAGATCGAATACGAACAGCCTTACAAGTACTTGTTGGTCCTGTGTAATCTTGACCTTTCCATTTCTTTGTATTAACACCCCAGATATGACCGCCTTCATTGTGACCAGCATAACCACCAGCCATACCTCTTTGAGTTGTTGTAGTAGAAATTGCATCTGCACGAACTGCACCACCACAAGGAATACAAGTCGTAGAACTGTTTCGAATCGTAGGAACAAAATCTTCTGCAAGAGATGCCAGTGTTTCTTTAGTATTAACAAGACCGCCTAGTATACTTGTTTCTCCCAAAGCATCTGCCACACTACCTGGCTGTAAATCTCCAACATAACCACCAGCTGTAATCTGACCAATGATATATGAGAAGTTATAAGAATTTGAATTCTGAATATGACCACCAGAAATCTTACCTACAAAACCACCGGCATCACCTAACACATCATCTGCAGAAGCATCGGAAGCTGTATTTTTCCATGAAGCTTTTACCGCAAAACCACCAAGACCTCCAGTAACATTTGAATGTTCAATTGTAGAAACTACAACATTTAATGCATCCAACACATTATTCAAATCAATTGATGTTCCTAATATGCTCAAACCTTTTCCAACCGAAGCAGCCGAACCAATATCCATATAACCAATATATCCACCGGCATATCTAGCTCCTGTTACTGCATATGTACTGTTGTTATCAAAATAGGTAGGTGCATTATCAATCTCTAAATTATCTGGAGCTTTTACTTCTGTATATTTTAAATTTGTTACATCACAATGACTAACTTGAACTCCACTGCCATAACCAATAAAGCCACCAGCACTACCAGAATTTGTATCATCCGATTTGATTTTATTAGCCGTAACCGTAAATCCTTCATCTGATTTAACACCTGCATATTCTATTGTTGGAACATATACATTGATCAAGTTAACAAGATCTGCTACTTCGATATGTACACCTGTTATACCTCCAAGTATACTAATTCCATTTCCAGAATCAGCTAATGCACCAGAATAAACATTTCCTCCAAACCCGCCTGCATAACTTTGACCATTAACATGATCTAGATTATATACAGAGTAATAATTACCTTTTCCAAAATCTTGATTATTAACTTTTCCACTTTGGAAGTTTCCAGCAAATCCACCTGCTATATCTGCTGAAACTCCACCTTTAACTCCACCTTTATTAATATAACTAACTGTACACATAGTATATGAAGGAACCAAGTATGTCACTGCGCCTAAGAGTCCATTAACATTAAGCAATCCTTTAATATCTGTTTCACTCGCAACATCTGCAAGACCTCCAGTTTGCGAAGAACCTACAAATCCCCCGGCAAAACCATCTGTATCATTGGCGCTTACTTCTTTTAAGTTTGTAACATCTGAAGAATTGATTTCACAACTGTTACTCTTACCTATAAAACCTCCAGCTACATAATCAACAACTTCACCATTCTCATTTGAACCCGTAGCCTTTACAGTGAAACCTTCATTAATACCATTTACATGAGCATCATTTATTTTTACTCTGACGCCTTCGGCAACAGAAAGCAGATTTTCTACTTTCAACAAATTGTTTAGTCCAAGTAGATTCAAAGTCAATCCGTTTCCACCAGCTAAATCTCCTGGACCTGCACAACCGATAAAGCCGCCAACTCTATTCTTTGCAGTAACAGATTTCAGTTGTTCCAAAGTTACATTTTGTACATCTCCACCTACAGCTTCACCAATGGCTCCACCTGCATAGTTATTTGCACTTACCGTATAATTTAAACCTGTAACTTTTACATTATGAACAGTAAATCCAAGGAAATTACCAACACCCAAAGTGTTATTTAATAAACCAGTTACGTTTGCGGTTGTAACACTTCCTGCAACACCACCAGCTCTATCTCCACCAGCATTAACAGATTGTAATCCAGTTATTACATTATCTCTTTGTGAAACGCTTCCTGCATCTAATGCTCCATATTTCCAATATGATAATTTATTTAAATATTCTGTACTTGATTTAGCAAGATAAACTCCATCACCACCACCAAGTATTCCCCCGGCATAACTTTTGCCTGCATTAACCGAAATCGATGAGCAATTCAAATTACATCCAAGAATTGCGGATGGTGAAATACCAGCAAGGGAAAGTAACATACCAGCTTGTTCTGGATCACTAGACAATAAATCAACTATCAATTTTCCAACAGTCTTTAGTAAACTTGGATTTGTAATTTCATCCTTGCCTAGATTTGTCACCCAACCAACTGTAGAAATGCCACTAAAACCTCCTGCATAACTACCTGTACCATTTACAGCAATATTTCCATTAACTCCACAGTTTACTGCACAACTGTTTGTCTGTGCTCCAGTAAATCCACCTTGATAATTTGTTCCTGATACTGTGATATTGCAATTAACAAGATTACAATCTTGAAGCAAACTCTGTGGTTGCATTCCACGAATCAAATCAATACCAATTTTAGTTAAAGTTCCTTTAATATCAGCATCTCGACTAATTCCAACGAAGCCACCGCCATATTCATTTGTATTAATAGAGTAAGTACTATCCTGTACTGAACTGTTAAATATCTGTGTTCCTACTTGTTGACCAATAAATCCACCGGCATAATCTTTATCCTTAGCTGTAGTAATATATAAACCGTATACATTACAATTCTTAATAACTACATTTTTATATCCTGTTGGTATTAAACTTCCAACGTCTAATCCATTTTTTAGTAAAATAGTGATTAAATCTCCAAGACCAAGTCCAGGAATAACATTTAATAATTTTGATAATACATCTACAGTTACATTAAGTGTTTTAGATAATCCATCATATTGCGTTACACCTTCGGTATAACCAACAAAACCTCCAGTTCGACCATTGATATTTGAAACACTGACCTTCCCTGTTACATCACAGTTTTCAACAACAACATCTCCCACTAGTCTACCAGCAAATGCTCCTGTGGAATAAATAGTTGGATCAGTTGCCCTAGCATTTAAAAGAGCCGACAATGTATCTTTTAAATTCAGTTTTACGTTTCCAAAAGTAATAAGGCCAACAACTAAATCAACAACTCCACCTAGAAGTCCTCCAAGCAAAGATGTTACTCCACTGATTACAGTTTGTGTATTTTTGTGCTTATTCGTATTATTCTGAACACTTATATTTTTTAGGATTAAATTAGAAACTTTTACTGTTCCCGCACTAACTCCAATGTTATTCACATTCACTTCATTCGTGATTGTGGCAAAAAAACCAATTCCTATATAGTTCGATCCATCCATTTCTTCAGTTTGATTCACATTTACATTTGAAATTATTGGACGTTCTAATCCACTTGATATTGAAGTAGCTTTACTATAATCTTTAACACTAGGATCATTCAGCCATAATTCAGACTGATTACTAGCCTTTGCACCAATCATATTTCCCGAAAACATTAAAGGTGTCCAATTTGAACCACTCAAATCAATATCACGGAAAATAATATAATTCGCATTTGATGAATACGTCTGTTCTGTCGCTTTGTCATAATCTAATTCTGGATTAATTTTTCCAGTTTTTTGATCAACACCACATCTACCTTTTGTAAGTCCGCTGGCAGCTTTATCAACTTTTCCAATTTGATAATCCTTATTTCCATTTTGTTCTTTTTTAAGATCCGCATCTCCACTATAAAGCATAATAGGATTACCATTATCTGTATCTACTCTCCATTTTTGTACGAGTACACCTACATTTTCAGCTTGATAAACAGCACCTAGAACCTTTTCACCTGATCCAATTTTTCTTAATTGTTGCTCATTACCAATTAAGATATAGGTTTTATCTCCTATTGTTTTTACAACCTGACCTTTAAAATCACGGCCTTCAGTATCTGTTGTTGCAGGGTCTATACTTAACTGATCTGCAACTAATTCCGGCTTGTCTGAACTAAAGTTCTTTGAAATGACATAATTATGATCTTTACTGTAAGTTAAATAATCTTTGTCTTCTCCATTTGGATAGATCATTTGTCCCATACCAAACTGTGGTGCATCATAATCCAATGACATTACAGGCTCTTTGTCTGAGTTTTCTTGATTCAATACCATTAACTGATAAGGATTATAAATATAGATTGTATCTGTTTTCTTATCATATAAAGTTGGAGTTTCGTCTCCTTTGACTTCTTCTCCCACTATTTTTCCTGTAAAATCATCGTTTAGATTGCAAAATGTTTTCGTATCCAATTTGATTTCATTCATCAATAGATATTGACTATCCTTATCATAAGTAAGCTGAGTTCCTTCATTTACAACAATATCTCCAGTTCCAATATTGCCTTCTCTATCTTCTGTATAAACAAAGGCATTTGAACCAATTTGTTTCAATTGTTCATAATTATAAATAAGGATCTTGCCATCTTTATAATATTCATCCAAGTTTTTTGTTGTTTGTGAAACATCCTGCACTTCTTGTACTTCACTTGTTTCTGGAGTTGTTTCTTGTACAACCTCTTCTGTAGGAGTATCCTCTGTTTCTTCAGCACTTACCATATGAATCTGTGTTATAAAGGTAGTCATGCAAAGAATGCATACAAGAAAATTGGATGTTAACTTTCTTATCCTTCTCATACAGCTTCCCTCTCACTTCTTTTTATCCAATTGTTTTGGCTTGAAACCTTTTTAAAACAATGAAGCAGTTCGTCTGAAAACTTGCCACATTCACCATTCAAAATCATTTGCACTGCTTGATCATGTTCTAGCTTTCTCTTATAAGGACGAACACTAATAAGAGCGTCATACGCATCTACTAAACCTACAACTTGTGCACTCAAAGGAATATCTTCACCCTTTAATCCATCAGGATATCCTGTACCATCATATCTTTCGTGATGATGTCTACAGATTTCATAACTATACTGATTCAATTTTTCTGTTGTTAATCCTTTTGGAAATCTCTTCGTCATTTCAGCACCAACCAAAGGATGCTTTTTTACAATGTCCATCTCTTCCTTTGTTAGTTTTTCTGGCTTATTCAAAATTTCAATTGGAACACGAACCTTACCAATATCATGAATAGGGGCTAAATGAGTCACAATTTCAATATCTTCATCTGTAATCCCATATTTTGGATAATCCTTTTGAAGCTGACGATACATTTGTTCTGTATAAAAACTAATATCATCGTGATATTCTTTATCCACTACATTATTATGATTTAATACCGCTACTAAAAGAGTTACCATGTCCCAATATTGCTTCAACATGACCTTCTCTTTATTTCTTAATTCTTGCTCCATACTTACAATGGTATTTTGGAAAATCTTATTATTATGCAATGTGATTATCGCCTTATGATTGTCAGTATCCACATATTTCTTGGCTTCCATCCAAATATAAGAATCCTTGTTCAATCTACGATATGGAAGATCTTCTTCTATACAAGAATCCACTTTCTTTAGTTCATTCAACAATAAGAAAGATTCAATCTTTTCTTGATCCGATTCAAAGACAAACCGATTGACATAGTTTTTTATAAATTCATCATAACTATCTATAATCTCAGATTGGTCATACACATCCTGATTGTGTGAATATACACACTCATAGCTGTTCTTCTTTAGATTGACTTTTAGTACAACATAGAAACGCCCAAAATATTCATCTTTACCTGGACGAATCAAATCTGATACCTTAATATTTTCTAATTTATTATTATATGTATTTTGTACATCCAATAAGACCTTGTGTACTCTGCAATGATTTACGGCATTTCTAGAACAAAAACCATCTCGTTCTAAACAACGGTTGATAGCCATTGTTTCTTCCATACAAGAAATGATTTCCTTTAAAGAAATATCCTCTGCTCTTTTGGCAAGAGTATATCCACCCTTTACACCTTCACAGGCTACTATAATATTGGCGTCTTTTAATTTTTTTGCGATCTTAGGAATATACGTTGTTGCAATGTATAGCTGCTTTGATAACTCAGAAGTAGAAATCATCCCATTATGCATTGCTAAATAACATACAATTCGTATCGCATAATCAGTCGAACTCTTCAGCTGCATTGCTTTACCTCGCTTTAACTAAACTCTATACAGTCCTAGTTTATATTAAAAAAATTGTGTTTTTATAACTGCATGTTCATTATAGCTTCTATTAAATTTTATTATAATGCACAAAACATGTAAAAATTTTGGCGTTTTAGTGTAAAAAGTGTTCCATTTGTAACAATTTCATTTTATAACCATAGACACATTTAATAAAACAGGATATAGACATCATTAATGTCAAATAGGTTTGTACAATTTACCTGTAAGTGAGGTAATGAAACATGTGTACAAAATTTAATTTAAAAATAGATGAATCTACTGAGTTGCTAGATACAAAAACATTTGATGACTACGATACAAATGA
>OKRY01000722.1_pt1 | contig 27073 bp, 25 predicted proteins | sample 1601121 | NCBI WGS metagenome assembly OKRY01 (sample SAMEA3541546, study PRJEB24748) | human gut metagenome | biome: human gut; feature: human-associated habitat; material: faeces | place: China | collected 2012
CTGCGGCCGGGAGAAAAGCTGTACGAAGAACTGCTGATTAGTCTGGACAATTTGAAAACAACGGAAAATAAACAAATTTTTGTGGCGCAGCCAGCTCCTGTGGATGCGGAACGCACACAGCGGTTTGTGCGCAAATTGGTGCAGGACGCATTTGCTGAATCGGAACATATTCGGGAAGAAGTACAGCGGCTTGTGCCGGAATATACGCCGGAGAGAACAGAAATACAATCGGCGCAGCAGCTGATTTCAATTCGAAAAGATAAGGCGAATGCATATGTGGCGCAGTAATCGCATCGTTCGCTTGGAAAGCAGGGAAAAACAATGAGACGAACACGAATTTTTACCATTGTACTGTTTGTCATTGCAGCCGCGGCGTTTGCCGTGTCACAAGTGATGCAGATGATGACGGACAAAAGCGGGCCGGCCATTTCTATGGATACGGACAGCATCACGGTGTCTGCGGAGGCCTCGGAAAAAGACCTGCTGCAAGGGGTGACGGCGCAGGACAATACGGATGGAGATGTTTCCCAAAACCTGATGATTGAGAATATGAGCAATCTGATGGAGGGAGATACCCGCACCATGACCATCGTTGCCTTTGACTCGGACGGCAATGTGAGCAAGGCGCAGCGCAGCGTGACATACAACGATTATCATGCGCCGCAGTTTACGCTGGACGGCCCGCTGCAGTATGCGCTCGGTGCGGATGATGTTTTGGACAACATCGGCGCGACCGATCAGCTGGACGCCATCAGCTTGTTCTTCGCGTCGGAAATTTTTGCCTTCAGTTCGCGAATCGGCAGCAGCTTATCGTCAATATTCTGGCGCTTCAAAATTTCCTTCAGCACCGCGCCCTGATCGTCGTCATCATAAATGACAAAAGAACGGGTATAGCCGCCGAGTTTCTCAATATCGCGGCGGAGGATTTTGGCGCAGGTGGAGTGGAATGTGGAAATCCACGCGTCGTTCGCCTGATCGCCCACCAGCGCGGCGATTCGCTCCTTCATTTCCTTCGCCGCCTTGTTGGTGAACGTCAGCGCCAGAATATGGTACGCCGCCACGCCGTGCGCCATCAGGTTCGCCACGCGGCAGGTCAGGGCGCGGGTCTTGCCGGAGCCTGCGCCAGCCAGAATCAGCACCGGGCCTTCCAGCGTTTCCGCTGCCAAGCGCTGCTGCGGGTTGAGCATACTTAAATCCATTTTTGTTTCCTCAATCTTTCTTTTCCTTTTCCGCGGCATTTTCCATGGCATCCAGCACCGCCGTATAGCCGTTCGCGCCGTAGAGCAGCGCCCGGTTGACGCGGCTGATGGTTGCGGAGGATGCACCCGTCTGACGGGCAATTTCCTGATAGGTGGCATGTTCGCGGAGCATCTTCGCCACCTCGATGCGCTGCGCCATGCTCTTGATTTCCGCAATGGTACACAAATCCTCGAAGAAGCGATACGCCTCGTCCGTTGATTCCAGCGACAACAGCGCCTTCATCAGCAAGTCCGTCTGTCCGTTCTTCACGCGGGGCTCAAACATATTTCGCACTCCTTCACCGCAAGGGGTCAGCCCCCCTGCGCATAGGTACATTATAGCACATTTCTGCCCAAATGAACAGGGCAAAAGCAGGGCAGAAAACACGGAAAATTGCGTCTTACCACGCAAAAAAGGGGGAAAGCCTGTTTCTTTCTCCCCTTTTGCTTTGGGCAGATTACCCTTCCAGTGGAACGGTCAGCACGTCTTCGAGTTCATACGGATGACCGTAAATCGTCACGCTGATCGGTTCACCGGAAATCAGTGTCAGCGTCACGCCTTTGGGCTTCACGCGCAATTCGATGATGCGCCCGCGGTAGTTGAATTTGTAGCTGTATCCATTCCAGCAATCCGGCAGGAACGGTTTGAAACGCAATCCGCCGAGCGTGCGCATTCCCGCAAAGCCCTTCGCAATCGCCAGCCACGAGCCGGACATGCTGGTGATATGCAGCCCGTCCTGCGAATCCTGATTGATGTTGTCCAAATCATAGCGCGCCGTCCGCTTGTACATCGCCACGGCGAGGTCTTTTTCACCAAGCTGCGCCGCCATAATCGAATGGATGCAGGGCGACAAGCCCGATTCGTGCAGCGTCAGCGGCGCATAGAAGTCGAAATTCCGCCGAAGCGTTTCGGTGTCGTAGACGTGGTTGAGGAAGTACAAGCCCATCAGCACATCCGGCTGCTTGATGTACCCCGAACGCAAGATGCGATCCCACGACCAGTGCATATAGATAGGGCGCTCCTCCGCCGGGATGTCGGACGCAGGGCGCAAATCCTTGTCCAGAAAGGCATCATGCTGCGGGAAAATGCCCAGACCGCGATCGTCAGGATAATACATGCGGTCGGCAATGTCCTGCATGTGCTTGAGGTCGTCCGGCGTAATCTGCAAGGCTTCCAAGCGGTCGTCATCCAGCTTGGCGCATGTCTCCACAAAATACTCCAGGCACCACGCTGCCATGCGGTTGGTGTACCAGTTGTTGTTGACGTTGTTCTCGTACTCATTCGGGCCGGTCACGCCGAAAATCATGTACTTCTGCGTCCGCTGATTGAAATGCACGCGCCCGACCCAGAATTTCGCGATTTCCGCCATCACCTCGACGCCCTCGCCAAGCAGGTACGTTTCGTCCCCCGTGTACATCGTGTACTCAAAGATAGCGTGGACAATCGCGGCATTGCGGTGGATGCCCTCGAACGCGACTTCCCACTCGTTGTGACACTCGCTGCCGTTGATGGTCGAAACGGGATAGAGTGCGCCGGGCATACCGAGGTTCGCCGCGTTGCGCTTCGCCGCTTCGAGATGGTGATAGCGGTAAAGCAGCAGCTGGCGCGCCGTGTCCGCCCCGCGAATCGCCAGAAACACCGGCAGGCAGTAGGCTTCCGTATCCCAGTACGTCGATCCGCCGAAGCGCTCGCCCGTGTAGCCTTTCGGGCCGATGTTGAGGCGTGCGTCGCTGCCCGTGTAGGTGCTGAGCAGCTGGAAGAGGTTGAAGTGGATGCCCTGCTGTGCGCTGTCGTCGCCCTCAATCTGCACATCCGCCATTTCCCAGCGCTCGTGCCACGCTGCCTGATGCGCTTTGAGCGCCTTCTGCCATCCCTCGTCGCACGCCTGCTGCGCCGCCGCCATCGCCAAGTCCATCAGCTGGTCTTTGTCGTGGTCACGGCTGGTGAACACGGCGACGTACTTTTCCACCGAGACAGTCGTGCCGGAGTGAATATCGCCCGCATAGAGCGCAGCACAGTAGCCGGCTTTGGACGCCATATCAATATAGTCGATGCCCTCAACGCGGTTCGTCATTGCCGCCGCGACGGTGAAGCGCTGCACGCCGTAGGGATTCGGCTTCGTCTGCACCAGCACGCCGCCGCGCTCATCCCAGCCCTCGCCATCCACCATGTTCCAGAAGGACTGGTCGTAGTTCGCATCAAGATTGCGGACGTTGCCATCCAGATAGGGCGAAACCTCCATCCGGCAGTCAAACGATGGGGTCACCTGATAGCGAATCGCCAGCAGCTCCTTCGTATCCATCGACACAAAGCGCCATGTGTCCAGCGTCAGGCTGCCCTTGTCCATGTCCACGCAGGCGTGGCGGTACAGCACGGCCGTGCGCATGTCCACCTCGCGTTCATATTCCCAGACCGTCGCGCGGCTGAGGTCGAGCGGGTGCTGGTCGATGATGACATGGATGCCGATGAGGTTGATGGTGTTGATAACCTTCGCATAATACTCCGGATAGCCTTTTTTCCACCATCCGACGCGTGTCTTATCGGGATACCACACGCCGCCCAGATACGTTCCCTGAAAGCTGTCGCCGGAATAATCTTCCTCAAAATTGCCGCGCAGACCCATATAGCCGTTCGCCAGCGACATCAGCGACTCAGCGAAGCGCTGGGTATTGGGCTGCCAGCCGCGTTCGACTACTTTCCACGGATGCACGGGAAAGCTCATTGTTTTTCCCCTCCCTTGTCGGCTCGAATGTATTTCCAGCCGGTGCAGAACTCTTCCTAATACAATAATGCTTTTCCGCTTTTTTGTCAAGGGAAACCGTGTTCTTCTGCGTTTGTCCGTTTCGCTGCATTTTCGTCCCGTTTCCTGCATTTTTAGTCTCATCCTGCACTTTTTCGCTTCATCGGCTTCGGGCTGCGAACAGCAAGATTCACACCAACGCCCATTTTTTCCGCATTCGGGGCGTTTGCAGCTTTTTGCGAACGTTCGGCATTTTCGCTTTTTCTGTCGTTTTTGAAGGGAAAAAACAGAATCAATGCAAAAAAAGCCCTTGACAAATCCTTTCCAAGCCGCTATACTTGTTGTCAACAGCAAGGGCGCTGTGAGATGAATTTCATTCGTTCTCGCAGTTGCCCTTTTCTTCGTAAATGCGAAAAAAACGCGTTTTACGAGAAGCGCGACGGAAAGCAGAGCCGCTTTCCCCCGCCGCTGGAACGCTTTCAAGAGCGAAATGACTTTGGAGGAGGAATCCCGGATGGCCAACATCGAAGAGCTTTTCGGCAGCAGCGTTTTCAATGACGCCGTCATGCAGAAGCGTCTGCCCAAGGATATTTACAAGGCGCTGCACAAAACCATCACTGATGGTACGCCCCTTGACCCGCAGGTGGCCAACGTCGTGGCAAACGCCATGAAGGACTGGGCAGTGGAACGCGGCGTTACGCATTATACGCACTGGTTCCAGCCCCTGACCGGCATCACCGCTGAAAAGCACGACAGCTTCATTTCGCCCAAGGACGGCGGCAAGATTATCCTCGAATTCAGCGGCAAGGAACTCGTCCGCGGTGAGCCGGACGCTTCCTCGTTCCCCTCCGGCGGCCTGCGCTCCACGTTTGAGGCGCGCGGCTACACGGCGTGGGATCCCACCAGCTACGCCTTCATCAAGGATGGCGTGCTGTGCATCCCGACGGCGTTCTGCTCCTACGGCGGCGAAGCGCTCGACCAGAAGACGCCGCTGCTGCGCTCGATGGAGGCACTGTCCGCACAGGCAGTTCGCGTGCTGAAGCTCTTCGGCCGTGACGCAACGCGCGTGACCTCCACCGTCGGCCCGGAGCAGGAGTATTTCCTTGTTGACAAGGCGCTCTACGACCAGCGCAAGGACTTGATTTTCACCGGCCGCACCCTGTTCGGCAACAAGCCGCCGAAGGGGCAGGAGCTGGAAGACCACTATTTCGGTTCGATTAAGCCGCGCGTTCAGGCGTTCATGACCGATCTGAACGAAGAGCTGTGGAAGCTGGGTATCCTCGCCAAGACCGAGCACAATGAAGTTGCCCCCGCGCAGCACGAACTTGCCCCGATTTTTTCCATCACCTCCGTCGCAACCGACCACAATCAGCTGACGATGGAAATGATGAAGAAAATTGCCCAGCGTCACGGTCTGGTGTGCCTGCTGCACGAGAAGCCTTTTGCGGGTGTCAACGGTTCCGGCAAGCACAACAACTGGTCGATGTCCACCAACACCGGCTACAATCTGCTTGATCCCGGCGACGACCCGGCGACCTCTGCGCAGTTTATGCTGATTCTGACGGCGGTTATCAAGGCAGTTGATGAATATGCCGATTTGCTGCGCATCTCCGTCGCGTCCGCCGGCAACGACCATCGTCTGGGCGCGAACGAAGCGCCGCCTGCGATTATCTCCATGTTCCTCGGCGATGAGCTGTCCGCGATTGTCAACGCCTTCGAGGAAGAGAAGGAATACTGCGCAAGCGAAAAGCACGACCTCGAAATCGGCGTGAGCGTGCTGCCGAAGTTCCCCAAGGACAACACCGACCGCAACCGCACCTCCCCGTTCGCCTTCACGGGCAACAAGTTCGAGTTCCGCTCGCTGGGGTCGTCCGAGTCCATTGCGGAAGCGAACGTGGTTATCAACACCATCGTCGCACAGTCCTTGAAGGAATTTGCGGATGAACTGGAAAGCGCGGAGAACTTCCGTGAGACGCTTCACAACCTGATTGTGAGCAACCTGCGCAAGCACAACCGCATCATCTTCAACGGCAACGGCTATGCTCCCGAATGGGTGGAGGAAGCCGCCCGCCGCGGTCTGCCGAACTACGTTTCGACCGTCGATGCGCTGCCGCACATGCTGGACGAGAAGAACATCAAGCTCTTCACCACCTTCGGCGTGTTCACCGAGGCGGAAATCCGCTCCCGCTACGAAATCAAGCTGGAGAACTACGCCAAGGTGCTCAACATCGAGGCGGAAACCTGCCTGATGATGGCAGAGAAGGAAATTCTCCCGGCATGTATGAAGTTCGCCGGCGCGACTGCCAAGGCTGTCAACGCCATGAAGACGGCAGGCGTCGAACCCTATGCGGAAGCGCATGTGCTGGCGGATGTTGCTGAGCGCAACGCCAAGCTGTACAAGGCGCTGGAAGGGCTGCGCGGCGCGGTCAAGGCGACCTGCCACGGCGACGCACTGGAGTGCGCCAAGTACGAACACAACGTCATCATTCCGGCGATGGCGGCTGTCCGCGAACAGGCGGATGAGCTGGAAACGCTGGTCGGCAAGGAGTATTGGCCCTTCCCGACGTATGATGACCTGCTCTTCAACGTGTAATAACCTTCTGCACAAAGACGTGCAGGTGGAACGGTTCTGCCGTTCGCCTGCACGTTTTTTGTATTCATCCACGGTGGCAACTCATACTAATTCGATTCTAAAACATGGCATCGAGCATAGCAGATTTTTCGTTCTGGCAAAGCTGAGTGAAGCGAGGCGTACTGGAGGTACGCGCGAGCGGAACGATGCAAAGCCAGGGCGGAAAAGATGCTGTGCGAATGACATGGTTTAGATGAGAATTAGTATCACCCCACAAAAGGATTAGGAGGCGCATGGAAATGGATCTTTCCAGCATCATGGCATCAGTTGACAGCGAAATCTTCGGCGTATGGTTTTTAATCGGCGCGGCGCTCGTTTTCTGGATGCAGGCAGGCTTCGCAATGGTCGAAACCGGCTTCACCCGCGCGAAGAACACGGGCAACATCCTGATGAAGAACTTGATGGACTTCTGCATCGGCACAGTGATGTTCATCCTGATTGGCTTCTCGCTTCTGCTGGGCGAAGACCTGATGGGCTTTATCGGCAAGCCCGGTTTTGACATTTTCACCGCGTACCCGAATTTCGATTTCTCGAACTTTGTCTTCAACCTCGTTTTCTGTGCGACGACGGCGACCATCGTCTCTGGCGCAATGGCAGAGCGCACGAAGTTCCTCTCCTACTGCGTGTATTCCGCCATTATTTCCGCGCTGATTTACCCCATTGAGGCACACTGGATCTGGGGCGGCGGCTGGCTGGCACAGCTGGGCTTCCATGACTACGCCGGTTCGTGCGCGATTCACATGGTCGGCGGTCTGTGCGCGCTGATTGGCGCAAAGATGGTTGGCCCGCGCATCGGCAAGTTTTCCAAGGACAAGAGCGGCAAGATTGTCGGCGTGAATGCGTTCCCCGGTCATAACATTCCGCTTGGCTGCCTCGGTGTGTTCATCCTGTGGCTCGGCTGGTACGGCTTCAACGGCGCGGCGGCGAAGAGCATCGAATCCCTCGGCTCGATTTTCCTGACGACGACGGTTGCGCCGTCCGTGGCGACAGTTGTTTGCATGATTTTCACTTGGGTGCATTACGGCAAGCCGGATGTGTCGATGTGCCTGAACGCCTCTCTGGCGGGTCTGGTCGGCATCACGGCGGGCTGCGACGTGCTGGACTGCACGGGTGCCATCATCGTCGGCGTTGTCTCCGGTCTGATTGTCAACTTCGGCGTGTGGTTCTTGGACAACAAGCTGCATGTGGATGATCCGGTCGGCGCGGTCGCGGTGCATTTCCTCAACGGCATCTGGGGCACGCTGGCGGTTGGTCTGCTGGCGACGGGCACAACGCCTGATTATCCCGAAGGGATGCTGACTGGCCTGTTCTACGGCGGCGGCTTCGAGCTGCTGGGTCTGCAGCTGCTGGGTGTGCTGAGCGTCTGCGCATGGACGGCGGTCACGATTACGCTTACGTTCCTCCTCATCAAGGCGATTTTCGGTCTGCGTGTGAGCCGCGAGGAAGAAATCGCGGGTCTGGACATCATGGAGCACGGTCTTGCGTCTGGCTATGCGGACTTCATGCCCGCGACCTCTCTGCTGACGTCGGTGGAAGCTGTGCCGACCGTTGCGGTCGAAACGCCGAAGGTCTCGGTGGATGACGCTGTGCCGGTGGTGGTACGCAGCAACAAGGCACCTGCTTCCGACGTGAAGATGACGAAGGTCTCCATCCTCTGCAAGCAGAGCAGCTTCGAGGTGCTGAAAACGGCAATGGAGGAAATCGGCGTAACCGGCATGACCGTTTCGCAGGTGCTGGGCTGCGGGATGCAGAAGGGCCGTCCGGAATACTATCGCGGCGTCGCGGTGGAAATGAACCTTTTGCCGAAGGTGCAGGTGGACATCGTGGTGTGCAAAATTCCGGTTCGCACGGTTATCGACACGGCGAAGAAGGTGCTGTACTCCGGGCACATCGGCGACGGCAAGATCTTCGTGTACGACGTGGAGAACGTCATCAAGGTGCGCACGGGCGAAGAGGGCTACGACGCGCTGCAGGACGTGGAATAAATCCAATAAAATATGGGGAGGAAGCGCGAAACTTCCTCCCCTTTTCATGTGGAATTGATTATGCAAGATGCTTCTTCAGCGTCGCGCGGACAGCGCCCGGCCCTGCCAGCAGTTCCTTGACATCCGCCGTCACCTTGTCCGCCAGACCCGCCGTATACAGGCTGACCCCGAAGATGCTTGCGTTGCCGAGGATTCCCTCCAGCTTGCCGTCCACCGAATCCGGTTGACCGAGCGTCACGCCTGCCAGCGCCGGCTGCAAGGTAGCAAGCATCGGGTCGGAGGAGACGTTCATCGGCGCGCCGTTGTCATCCACGCCGATGAGGTAGCGAATCCAGCCCGCCAGTGCCAGCGGAATTGCGGTCAGATCAGCGGGATTGAGCGTATCGGACGCCATGTAGCTCTTGATGGTCTCGCCGAAGCGGATGCCGACCTTCTGGGACGTGTCGGTCGCGATGCGCTGGGGCGTATCAGGGATGAAGGGGTTCGGCAGACGCTGCTCCACCACTTCGTCGATGAATGCCTTCGGGCTGATGATGCCGGGGTCAGTCACGACGGGCAGACCTTCCTTGTAGCCAATCGTCTTGACCAGCTTGACCAGCTCCGCGTCCTTCATTTCCGCCGCAATGGAGGTATAGCCCAGCAGGCAGCCGTATACCGCCAGCGCGGTATGCAGCGGGTTCAGGCAGGTCGTCACCTTCATGCGCTCGGTGTCATTGACGGTCTTGCGGTCGCAGAGGTACACGCCCGCCTTGTCCAGCGCCGGACGGCCGTTCGGGAAGCGATCCTCCACAACAAGATACTGCGGCACCTCGGCATTGACGAACGGCGCAATGTAAGTATTGCGGCTGGTGATGACGGGCTGCATCTCCTCAAAGCCCGCGTCTATCAGCTGCTTCTCGATGATTTCCGCCGGACGGGGGGTAATCTTGTCAATCATGCTCCACGGGAAGGAGACACGCGCTTCGTCGTTCACATACGCCTCGAAATCCGCCGGAACAAGCCCGTTCTTCACCCACGCTGCGACGATTTCCATCACGCTCGCGCGCAGCTTCTCGCCGTTGTGGGAACAGTTGTCCATGCTGACCATGGCAATCGGCATAGCGCCCGCCTGATAGCGCGCGTAGAGCATTGCCGCCACGACCGCCATCGCGTGATGCGTCTGCTTCGGGCCGTTTTCCATGTCGGACACGACCACGGGCATCAGTTCGCCCTTCATGTTGCGCAGCGCATAGCCCTTCTCGGTGATGGTGAAGGACGCCATTTGCAGCGACGGCGCGGTGAACACGTCCGTCAGCTGCTGCCACTGGGCTTCGTCGGCACAGTTTGCCTTGATGCCCTTGGCAATCGACGCGATGACTTCCTTCTGCGTCGAGCCATCGGCTTTGAGCGACACCATGAGCGTCATGCTGTCATGCGGCACATAAATCTTGTCGATAATGTCATAGTCGAACGTTTCCGCCGCGACGATGCCGGAGCCTGCCAGTCCCGCGTTCAGCAAGCGCTGCTGAAGTCCCGCGATAAAGCCGCGGAAGATGTTGCCCGCGCCGAAATGCACCCACACGGGCTTCTCGGCGGTCTTCTCCGCCATCTTCGCCCAGTCGTACTGCGGCAGCGCCACCTGCGCGGCGGCATAGCCCTGCTTGTCCTGAATGCCCTGATAGGACAGTTTCATATTGCTTCTCCCCTTTGTTATCCGTTGATTATACTATTTCCAAATGAGAATGCGCCAAGATGCGCGGGCGAATGCAGGAAATAGTATCACTTCTTTTCGCCCTTCATGCGGCAGATGGCTTCCCACAGGCCGTTCAGGTACGTCGCGCCCAGCGCGCGGTCATACAGACCGTAGCCGGGGCGGCCCTTTTCGTCCCAGATCATGCGGCCGTGGTCGGGGCGGATGTAGGTGTCCGGGCAGGTGTCGTAGATGGCTTCCATGATGTCGAACATGTTCAGGTCGCCCGCTTCGGACAGGTGCGCGGCTTCGCGGAAGTGATGGTAGCCCAGGAACTTGATGTTGCGAACGTGCATCGCGCCGATGCGGTTCATCTCGCCGAAGTGGCGGATGATGGACGGAATGTCGTTGTCCGGCGAGCAGCCCAGAGAGCCGGTGCAGAGGCAGACGGTGTTCGCGGGGCTGTCATGGAGCTTGATAATCTTGTCGAAATCCTCCTGACTATGCGCAATGCGCGGCAGCCCGAAAATCGGCCACGCCGGGTCATCGGGATGGCACGCCATGCGGATGCCAACTTCCTCGCAGACAGGAATCACAGCGTCGAGGAAGTACTTGTAGTTCGCGCGCAGGTCGTCGGGCGTGAGCTTTTCGTACTGGCGCAGGGTCGTTTCCAGCAGCGCCAGACGCTCCGGCTCCCAACCGGGCAGCGTGAAGCCCTGCGAATCGGCAGCGGTGCGGCGGACAATTTCCATCGGGCCCATTTCGCCCAAATCCTTCTCGTCGAAGTACAGGGAGTTCGAGCCGTCCTCCGGGATGACACGCGCCAAGTCAGTGCGCAGCCAGTCAAAGACGGGCATGAAGTTGTAGATGATGACCTTCACGCCGTACTTCGCCAGCGTGCGGATGGTCGAGATGTAGTTGGCAATATATTCGTCGCGCGTGGGCAGACCCATCTTGATGTCCTCGTGGACATTGACGGACTCGACCACTTCCAGCTCCAGTCCGGCGGCGTGGACTTCCTCCACCAGCGCCTTGACCTCCTCTTCAGGCCAGTCGACACCGGCGGGCTTATCCAGCAGACCCATCAGGCCGGACATGCCGGGAATCTGCTTCACATACTTCAGCGGAATCGGGTCGGACTCGCGGCCATACCAGCGGAATGTCATTTTCATGGGGATGTCTCCTCCTTCTGCTTTGCAAAGCCGCCTGATTTTGCGGCAGTGCGTCAAGTATATTTTACTATCAATTTTCGCAAAATGCAATCGTTTTTGACAGATTCGTGCGAAATCAGCGCACTTTTTTGCTAAATTTGCATGACAAAACCTTGTCAATTCGGTTTTCCTGCGGTATAATGCAAGCAAATCCACTTTGGGAGGATGCTGACCATGTTCGATATCACTGCCATCGGCGAAGCGCTGATTGATCTGACGCAGACTGGGCTTTCCGCATCCGGCGTGGCGGAATATGCCGCGAATCCCGGCGGCGCTCCAGCGAATTTGGCGGTTGCCGCCGCGAAACTGGGGGCTTCCACCGCGTTCATCGGGCGCGTCGGGGCGGATGCTTTCGGGACGCAGCTCCGCGAATGCCTCCGCGCAAACGGTGTGGATGTGTCGCGAATGCTGACCGACGCGCAGCGCCCGACGACGCTGGCAGTCGTTTCGCTGGACAGCCGCGGTGAGCGGTCGTTCTCCTTCTATCGCCAGCATAGCGCGGATTTGGCGCTTTCGCCGGACGATGTGCCGGATGAGGCTCTGCGCCGCACGCACTTTTTCCATTTCGGCGGCGTCAGCCTGACAGCGAATCCCGCGCGCGATACGGTACTGGATGCCGCCCGGCGCGCGCGAAATCTCGGCGCGTGTGTCACCTACGACCCAAACTACCGTCCAGCGCTCTGGGGCAGCCGCGCGGATGCCATCAAGCAATTGGCGCGTCCCCTGCCGCTGGTGGACATCTTGAAGGTGTCGGACGAAGAAATGGCGCTGCTGACTGGAACGGACAATTTGCGGGACGGTTCGGCAGCACTGGCGGATGCCGGGATTCCGCTCGTACTGGTGACGCTCGGCGCGAAGGGCGCTTTCTACCGTTTCCGGGGCGAAACGGGTATCGTCGATGGCGTTCCGTGCGTTGTCGCGGATACAAACGGCGCGGGCGACACGTTCTTCGGTGCGTTTTTGAGCCGAATGCTGGCATTCACGCTGGATAGCCTGACGATTCCACAGCTTCGGGACATGCTGAGCTACGCAAACCGCGCCGCCAGCTGGACGACCAGCCGGTCGGGGGCGATTCCGGCAATGCCGACGGCAGAAGAGATGCGGTAAGCGCAAAAATCCCCTCTGATGCGCCAATTTCGGGCATCAGAGGGGATTTCATTTATTCACCTGTGGTATTTTCCGGCTCATGACCGGGACGGTAGACAATGTCATCGCGCAGACGGTAGAGCGTCGCGCCGCGTGTTTTCTTGCAGAATGTACTCGCCCACCACTCTACACTCTTCACCTCGTCGAACTGCACCAAGCCGTAGCGGATGCCTTTCTTCTTGCCGCCGCGCATGTTGCTGTCCATCCAGTGGATTTCGTCCGTCTCCGGATCGTAACCGAGCATGATGGCGCTGTGTGCGCCCGTACCGTACTCGTACTTCGCGGACATTTGAAAGTAGTCACCACGCTGCGCCTGCCGCATGAAGTCGCACGCCAGCGCCATATTCTCCTCCGCGGACAGATTTTTGTCGTACTTGAACTGCGCCGCAATGTAGAACGGATTCCCCTTCTCCGGCGAAATGTCCTCCCACTCGATGCCATAGCTGTACGGCTTGCTCTTTGCCGCGGACAAGTTGTTCGGCACGAGCAGCTGAACGTCCGGGTATTCCGCCATGCAAAAATCGTCGCGATTCTGGCGGAAAAGGTACGTTGTGAAGTTCTTGCAGACGTAAATATCGCCCTTGTAGTGTGCGCGCTGACTCTTGCCGTTCGCCTTGATATACAGTTCCTGCCCCAGCGCGATAATGCGGTTAATCAGGTCATCACGCGCAGTCAGCGTGTCGTCCGCCGTCTCTTCCGCCGCTTCGGGCGTCGGCTCGTCGAGGTACACATCTTCCGCCAGTGCACAGGAAAAGAGCATCAGCAGTGCCGTCAAAAGCGCTGTTCCCCGCTTCCACATAAAAATCACCTCATCCGTTTTCAAGCCGCCTGTCACGCTTCCATTGTACTCTAAGGAGCGCGTTTTTTCAAGGCTTGATGCGAAGTTTTAGCTTTCTTTACGGTTCGATGGCGCTGAAGCGCTTTTCACCGACCTTGTGCAAAATTAGAATAGATACGCCCGCTTCCGCCGCCATCAGCAGCGCCGCAACCGCACTGCGCAGCCCGACCGCGTGTTCCGCGGCGAAGCGCATGAGCATCGACGGGGCTTCCATGTCCTGCGCGGCGGTGGACAGGATCATCATGCCGACCACGCCTGCCACCGGAATCAGCGCCACCAGCAGCACAACGAGCATACAAATCATCTGATTCATGTTCTGCTTCATCACCTGCTGCTCGGTCTGCCAGTGCAGAATCGGGCGCGATGCGTCGATAGTCAGCGCGATGCAGCCCGTCGCGAGGCTGAACAGGTTCGCCAGCACGACCGCGCCCAGCACAGCGCCCAGATAATGCATCCCCAGCAGCGCGGCGACGGCAATGCCCATCAGCAGAATCGCCGCGCCGTTAATCGTCAGGCTGACGGAGAGTTTCGCCCAGAGCTGCGTGCGCGGCGAAACCGGGATGTACTTGGCAATTGGCATCCGTCCGCCCTCGCGGGAAATCGCGGTGGCGATAATCGGGTTGACCCAGCTGATGAACATCAGCAGCGCCGTCAGGATAAGCATGACGTCCATCGGGCTGAGCGAATCCTGCATCAGCCGCAGCAGGAAATTCCACGACACTTCGCTGTCCTGCTCGGAAGACATGCCGACGCTCATGCCGATGAGCATAATCGGCAGCATCATCGCGCCCAGAACGCCATTGAGCAGATAGACCGGGACTTTGAGGATTTCGTTCCATTCGCGGCGGTAAATCGCCATGAAGGGGCTGTGCGCGCGGAACGTCTTATCCGTCACGCGAATGCGCCGCGCCTTGCGGCTGCCCTCATTCTGCCGGAGCGTCGTATCCAGATAGCTGCCGCCGACGAGCGCAATCACCAGCGCCGCGCCGCCGATGGACACCGCCAGAAATGCCAGCCATTGCAGCCAGTCGCCCGCAATGCCATCCACCGCCCACGCAACCGGCGGGAACGCGTGGATGAAGGCGCGCAGCATCGGCTGAACGCCAGTCAGCATCTGCGCGAAGAACGCCGCATCCGCATCCTCCGGGATTTTGGGGAGAATCGACCATTCCAGCCCCAGCACGACGACGAGCATCAGCACCGTCCCCAGCACGACCCAGACTTCCTTATGCCGGGTCAGCGACGTGAAGCGCCCCAGAATGCTTGCCAGCAGGAGCGAAATCGTCAGCGGGATACAGTTGACCGCCAGCAGCACGGGCACCATCCGCAGATAGTACGTCCAATCCGCCGCGTAGTGAATCCCGTAGAGGACAACGGCGGGCGCGGCAATCAGGAGCGAAAAGAGCAGTTCGCTGACGTAGACTTCCGTCCACTTTGCCGCCAGCACAGTTCGGCTCGTCAGCGGCAGATACGCCATGGACGCTGTGTCGCGCGAAAAGTACAGCGCAGCAAGCATTTGAAAGACGCTGAACAGCAGCGCTGTCACCATTGCCAGCAGAATCGCCAGCCCCGGCAGCATTTCGGGCGCATTCAGCATTTCAAACGCACTGAACATGCTGAACTCCATGAAAATGACGAATCCGGCCAGCGTCAGCATCCCCAGCAGCGCCAGCGGATAGAGAATCAGCCGGGAAATGTCGATTTTCCCGTTTGGCTTGCGCATGGCTCCGCGGAAGCCGGCCAGCAGATTCCGCAGGTTCAGGCGCAGCAGCAGAAAGTACGATTTCATGCCTGTTTCTCCTCCGATTCGGTCAGTTCGAGGAAAAGCTGCTCCAGCGACGCGCCCTTTTCACCCGATCGCAGCGCCTCCAGCGTCCCCTGCGCGACCAGACGTCCCTTGTCGATGATGGCAATCTCGTCGCAGAGCTTCTCCGCCACCTCCAGCACATGCGTGGAGAAGAAAACCGTGTTGCCCTTCTCGCAGTGCTTGCGCATTTCTTCTTTGAGGATGTGCGCCGCGCGCGGGTCAAGCCCCACCATCGGCTCATCCAGCACCCAGACTGGCGGCTGATGCACCAAAGCGCCGATAATCGTCAGCTTCTGCTTCATGCCGCGCGAATAGGACTTAATCTGCTCACCCGCCGCGTTTTCCAGCTCAAAAAGCGCCAGATACTTCTCGATATGCGCCTTGCGCTCCTGCGCGCCAACGCCGTAGACATCCGCCATAAAGTTCAGGTACTCCATCCCCGTCAGGCGGTCATACAATTCGTGGCTGTCCGGAACGAAACCAATCATCCGCTTAGCGGCAATCGGATCGTCCTTCATCGACACGCCGCCGATGGTCACGCTGCCGCTCGTGGGCTGCAAAATACCCGTCAGTAGACGAATCGTGGTCGTTTTGCCCGCCCCATTCGGCCCGATAAAGCCGAACAGCTGCCCCTTGCCAACGTGCAGCGTCAGGTCATCCACTGCGCGAACATTGCTCTTGCCGTATTGCTTCACCACATGATCAAAATCAATCATTTTCTCAGACCTCCCTGCTTGATAAGTCTATTATATCGCCGAACTTTTCACAATGCAAGACATTTTGTCTGAAAACCGACATTTTGCGTCTGAATTGTCATACTATTTCCAGATGAAAGGGCGCAAGCAGATGGCGCAGGTGAATCTGGAAATAGCAACATGTACGGCACACAAAAAAGCGCCCCGACACTTTTCCAAGCATCAGGACGCTTTTTCTGCATCAGCAATCCAGACAGGGAATTACGCCTGCGCGGGCGCACCAACGGGGCAGACTTCGGCGCAAGCACCGCATTCCACGCACACGTCGGGATCAATCTGGTACTGGGTGTCGCCCTCGGAGATGGCGTTCACCGGGCAGCCCTCGGCGCAAGCGCCGCACATGATGCAAGCATCAGAAATCTTGTAAGCCATGCGGAATGTCCTCCTTGTGAATCTTATACTTGGTTTATCAACGCACTGGTTGATGGCAATATCATATCACGAATTGCCGCGAATTGCAAGCCCCAGCAGCTTCCTTTGGGGCAAAATCGTTCGTGGGATTTAGATGGTGTCGTCATCCTCGTCCAGCGGAATCAAAGGCATTTCCATGGCATCCTCGACGGCTTCTTCCACCGCTTCGGTACTTGCTGAAAGGGGCGTTTCAGCACCCTCTGCAGATTCTTCCACGACCGTCTCTACGGCTTCGCACGCTGCCGCCGGTGCCGCTTCCGGCATGGCGATGGTTTCCTCGCTTACGGGCGCTTCCTGTGCTGACTGCTCAATGACCTCATCCGCTGCATCCGCACTGTTCTGTGCAGCGCGAAGTGCCTGCTCGACCGCCATCTTCCACGGGCTGACAGCGGGCTTTTCCGGCTTCGGGGCTTCCGGCTGCTTCTCCGCCTTCATCGGCTTTTCAGGACGCATCGGACGCTCTGCGCGCGGCGGACGTTCCGGGCAGGCGGGGCATTCCCTGATTTCCGCAGCTTCAGGAGTATCCTGCTTCTGCTCCGGCTTCTCCGCACGCTGTGCTTCCGGGCGCGGCGCATTCTGCGGGGTCAAGCGCTGCACGTCAGTCGCCGGGTACTCCTTGATTTCAAAGCTGTCGCCCTTCTTGATGCGCACCTTGACCGATTCAGTGATGATTTTCAATTCGCACACGACGCCCACGCCGTCTGGCGTCATGACTTCCTTGCCCTCCTTGGGCATGGATTTGCGGATTTCTTCATAAGTATCCTGCTCGTACTTCAGGCAGCACATGAGACGACCGCAGACGCCGCTGATTTTGATGGGGTTGAGCGACAGATTCTGTTCCTTCGCCATCTTGATGGACACGGGCTGGAAGTCGCCAAGGAACGTGCCGCAGCAAATCGGGCGGCCGCAGGGGCCGAGTCCGCCGAGCATCTTCGCTTCGTCGCGGACGCCAATCTGCCGCAGCTCAATGCGCGTCTTGAACACACCCGCCAAGTCCTTGACCAGGCTGCGGAAGTCCACACGTCCGTTCGCCGTAAAGTAGAACAGAATCGTCTTGTTGTCAAACGTATATTCGACGCTGACCAGCTTCATATCCAGCTTGTGGTCGGCAATCTTTTTCTGGCAGATGGTGAAGGCTTCCTTCTCCGCCGCCTTATTCTCCTTGTCGTGGAGGATGTCCTCTTCCGTCGCGATGCGGACAACCTGCTTGAGCGGCGAGGTCAGCTTCGTGTCGTCAATTTCGCGTACTTCTGTGACGACCTCGCCAAACTCAATGCCCCGCGTCGTCTCGACAATCACAAAATCACCCGGCGTGGGCCAGAGCGCACCGGGCGTGAAAAAATACAGCTTTCCTGCGTTCTCAAATCGAACGCCAATTACGTTGACCATTTGCTTTTTTCCTCCATCAGGCTCAGCAGCAGCCGTTCGACCACTGCCTGCCATGTCACCTGATTCGCCCGCATCTGCCGTGCCTGTGCAACGGCATCCAGCAGACGCATCATGGCGGATAATTCTCCCTCGCGGCTGAACCGCTGCCACGCCGCCGGATAAGGCATCACGGCGCTTTCGCTCCGCTGCCCCAAATGGCACAGCAGCAGCGTCCGCAGCATGTCCTCCACATCGTCGAGCAGCTCTTCCGCGTCGTCCTTGCGGTCTTTCCATGTGCTGGATATGCGCAGAATATCGCTCCGCCGCTCCAAGGCGAAGAAATCGCGCATAACCTCGCTCCGCCGCTGCCAATACTGCTCATCGCCCGCGACCGCCAGCGCTTTGCCGATTGATCCGCCGCTGACATGCAGTGCCTCCTGCGCGCGCTGACCCGTCACGCCGTGCTTTTCCAATATGGACAGCACCGTTCGGTCATCCCACGGATGCAGCTTCAGTTCGCGGCAGCGGCTGACAATCGTCGGCAGCAGCAGCGACGGCGATTCCGTCATCAGCAGAAAAATCGTGCCCGGCACAGGCTCTTCCAGCGTTTTGAGCAGGGCGTTCTGCGCGGGCGGATTCATCTTGTCTGCCTGTTCAATCAGCACAACACGCCGTCCGCCCTCGAATGTGTGGCGACCCGTAATCGCAATCAGCGCACGGATTTCATCCACCGGGATGGACTTCATGTCAGGGCGCACGTCCGGGCTAATCGGTTTGCCGGGCGCAATGATGACCAAGTCCGCGTGCGTCCCGTCCCGCACCTGCTGGCACGCCCGACACACACCACAGGGACGTTTCTCTCCCTCCGGCGCCTGACAGAGCCAATACTGCGCCAGCAGCCGCGCCAGCGTCCGCTTGCCCATGCCTTCCAGCCCGGTGATGAGGTACGCGTGAACGAACGTACCGTCGCGCAATGTGCGCATCAAGCCATCATAAACAGCGCCCTGTCCCTCAAAATCGCTCAGAACGGGCGCTGTATTCCCTGTCTGTGCCGCCATTTGACGCTCCCTCAAAGTTTCATAAACTGATCGACTGTCAGGACGAACACTGTCGCGCCGCCAACCGTCACTTCCATCGGGAAAGACGTGTAGACATTGCTCGCGCCGCCCATCGGTGTCGGGGATGCCGCCATCTGCTTCCGCGACTTGCAGACTTTCTCGATAATATCCAGCGTTCCCTGCAGTTTCGCGTCATCCACGCCGATGAGCAGCGTCGTGTTTCCCGCACGCAGAAAGCCGCCGGTCGTCGCCAGCTTCGTCACGCCGATTCCGGCTTTCATCAGCTGATTCACCAGCCGGGAGGCATCTTCATCCTGCACGATTGCAATAATCAGTTTCATTTGCCGGTCTCCTTTCGGGCGCATAAGCCCCTTTGATAGTATACAGCATCCCCGCGCAAATTTCAAGGGTTCGCGGGGACAAATGCGCCATCATGCCGCAGAAAAAAGGGGCGGCGCGTACCGTCCCTTCTTACAGCGCATGATTCATCAGCGCTTTCATGGCGTTGAGCGTATCCTGATTTTCCGGTTTATTCATCCCGAAACGCGTCACATACGGGTTTGCCGTACTGAAAGACATCAGATTGTTGACGTAGAGCAGCGCCACGCGGTCGTCGCCGAAATAATCCGAAATGCGGAACGGCTTGCCGAAGGTGAACGGCGATTCAATGCGCCGCGGCGTCAGGCGGTGCACCTCCTCCGTGCTGCGGAAGAAGGTGAAGAACTCGCGGTAGACGTGCACCTGATCCCACTGGCTGTCCGGGTCAAGGTCTTCGGAGCAGAAATAATCCACCTGTGCCCAATCGCCGTCCACCGTCACGGTCACATAGCCAAGATGCCAGGTGTCGTTCGCAATCATGTCGAACACCTGCGTGCCCTGCTGGCGCAAATCAACGACAGAGAAGCGGTACCACTCGTCCGTCAGCTCGTCGCAAGCCTCCTTGAACTGCGGGCCGAACGAGCAAACCTCCGCCTTGTTGTACCACGCGTACCGCGCTGCCTTCAAGTCTTCTTCCGTCTTCCAGTCGCGCAGGGAAATGTAGTCCAGCCCCAGCTCCGGCACATAGGTCACATCGAAATCCACCTGCGTGACCGTTTCGCCGTTGACCTTGACGTCCAGCCGATGCGTCACGCCGCCGTCATGTCCGGTGTTGTCGCCGTAATTCTTGAAATTCCACCAGATGCGCTGCTGACCGTCGTCCGCGCCGATTTCGCCCTGCAGCGGTGTGGACTGATCCCACGAAACGGTCGCGTCCTCCCATTCGTCGCCGTTCTTTCGGCTGATTGACCATGTTACGTCGTCGCCCTGCGGCGTGATGGTGAAAAGCGTGCGCGGCAGGAAGAACGGCACAAGCACGTCGTGCTCCTGCAGGATGCTGTCCACCTTTGGGGATGCCGCAATCGCCACGGTGCAAAACGTCACCAGCAGCACCAATGCCAATACCAGTCGCTTGCCTTTGCTCATGGGTGTCCCCTCCTATCCCTTCTCTTGCCACTTCCATTATACACCTATTTTTCTGATTTGTCGAGCGCAAAAAAAGCGCCCGCCGCAAGCACGGTCAGGCGTCTTGATTGGTTTATTCTTCCTTCGCGGCATCTTCCAGAATGGCCTGCGCCGCCTTTTTGCCAGCGCCCATTGCCAGAATGACCGTCGCAGCGCCCGTCACGGCGTCGCCGCCCGCATAGACATGCTTTTTGCCCGTGCGGCCGTGTTCGTCCGTCGTAATGCCGCCCCACGTTTCGGTCGGCAGGTCAGGCGTGGTTTTCTTAATCAGCGGATTCGGGCTGTTGCCGATAGCGACAACGACTGTCTCCACGGGCAGTTCGAACTCGCTGCCGGGCTTCGGCACGGGACGGCGGCGTCCGCGCTCGTCCGGCTCGCCCAGTTCCATTTCCACGCACGTCATGGCGCGGACAAAGCCGTTTTCATCGCCCAGAATCGCCTTGGGGTTCGTCAGCATCCGGAAGTGGATGCCTTCCTCCTTGGCGTGGTGGACTTCCTCTTTTCGGGCGGGCATTTCCGCCTCGCTGCGGCGGTAGACGATCGACACGTCTGCCCCCAGACGGCGCGCACAGCGGGCAGCGTCCATCGCGACGTTGCCGCCGCCAATGACCGCCACGCGCTGACCGACCTTCACGGGCGTATCATGCTCCGGGAAGGTGTAGGCGCGCATGAGGTTGATGCGGGTCAGGAACTCATTGGCGGAATAGACACCGCAGAGGCTTTCGCCGGGAATCTTCTGGAAGTTCGGCAGACCCGCGCCCGAACCGACGAAGACCGCGTCATTGCCCTCTTCCAGCAGTTCTTCCACCGTCATGGCACGGCCGACGACCGCATTCGTGACGATTTTCACGCCCAACTTGCGGATATTGTCGATTTCCTTCTGCACGAGCGCTTTCGGCAGACGGAACTCCGGGATGCCGTACATCAGCACGCCGCCGGGGGTATGGAGCGCTTCGTAGACGGTCACGTCCCAGCCCGCACGCGCCAAATCCGCCGCGCAGGTCAGACCCGCAGGGCCAGAGCCGACGACTGCCGCTTTCTTGCCCGTCGGCGCTGCCGTTTCCGCGGACACCGTGCCCTCGGTCATGGCATAGTCCGCCGCAAAGCGTTCCAGACGGCCGATGCCGACCGGTTCGCCCTTGATACCGCGGACGCACTTGCTTTCGCACTGCGTTTCCTGCGGGCAGACGCGGCCGCAAATCGCCGGAAGGCCGTTCTGCAAGCGAATCGTCTCATACGCTTCTTGGAACTCGCCCTTCTTAATATGCGCGATGAAGTCCGGAATCGGCACATTCACCGGGCAGCCCTTGACGCAGGGCGCATTCTTGCAATGCAGGCAGCGGTCAGCTTCCTCCATGGCGATTTCGCGGGTATAGCCCAGCGCGACTTCCTTGAAATTCGTCGCGCGAATGTCCGGCTGCTGCTCCGGCATCGGATGCTTCTGAAGACTCATGTTCGGCATTATCGAACACCTCCCGTCAGGCGGCACTTGTGGAGCTTTTCCATCGCCCGCTGCTCTTCCGGGCGGAACATGCGGCTGCGGGAAATTGCTTCCGCCCAGTCCACCTGATGCCCATCAAAGTCCGGGCCGTCCACGCACGCGAATTTCGTCACGCCGCCAACCGTCACGCGGCAGCCGCCGCACATGCCCGTGCCATCAATCATAATCGGGTTCATGGACACGATGGTCTTGATGTCCTTGGGCTTGGTCAGGTCGCATACGGCTTTCATCATCGGCAGCGGGCCAATGGCAATCACTTCGTCGTACGCCTTGCCTGCATCAAGCTTTGCCTGAAGCGCCTGTGTCACAAAGCCCTTGTTGCCGTTCGAACCGTCGTCGGTCATGATGGTCAGGTCGGTGCAGGCCGCCGCCAGTTCATCCTTCAGGATAATGAGGTGTTCGTTGCGGAAGCCGACAATCAAGTCCACCTCGCAGCCCGCCTCGTGCAGCGCCTTTGCCTGCGGATAGGCAATCGCCACGCCCAGACCGCCGCCGATAACCGCCGCGCGCTTGACGCCCTCGGTATGGCTCGGCTCACCCAGCGGGCCGACGAAATCCAGCAGCGCGTCGCCCTCGTTCAGCGTATCGAGCTTCATGGTCGTGTAGCCGACTTTCTGGAAGATGATGGTGACAGTGCCCTTCTCGCGGTCGTAACCGGCAATGGTCAGCGGGATGCGTTCGCCTTCCTCATCAATGCGGAAGATGATGAACTGGCCCGGCAGCGCCTTACGCGCCACCAGCGGCGCTTCGATTTCCATGAGCGTGACCGTTTCATTCAGCACACGCTTTTTGACAATGGGAAACATATTGTGCCTTCCTCCCTCTTGTGAAAAGGATATCAGTTTATTCTATCGCAAAGGCGGCGGAATTGCAAGCGAGAAATGTTCTTTCTGCGTATTTCTGCAACCAGCGGCGGCATTTTCAGGGATTCATGCGGAACCAGCAGAAGGATGTCGCGCTCGGCAGATCCCAAATCGTCAGCTTATAGCCGTCGGGCATATCGAACCACGCAAAGTCGTTGACCCCGTACGAGCCACGATTGGGCGCATCCGCAAACGGCACGCCGATGATGGAAATCGCCACGCCGCCGTCGGTCGTCTTGACCCCCTTGTAGTAGGAATCATCCTGATGGGCATCAAGGAACGCCTGAATGCGGTCTGTATAAGCGAAATTCGGCCCGCAATGAATCACCAGCGCGTAATCCAGATACGGCGCAAGCTCCGGCAGTTCCTCCTCTATGTAGCCAAAATCGCGCAGTGTGCCGATGAACATCATGATATGGCGCGCGCGCTTCTTCGCCACCAGCAGATCGCCCACCTGCAGGTTCTCCGCCAGTTTGTCATACGACGGCATTCCCTTGCCCTTGCGGTGGCTGTACACATGGTTCTTGCCGTACTTGCCATACTGCAGAATCATGTTGGACAGGCTGTCATGCTTCGGCAGCCCCGCCTCGGCGTACACCCACTGCGTGAAGCCGGAACAGTCCAGCCCATAGAGATAGTACGAACCCTTGTCATAGAAGCGCGTCTGCTCCCAGATTTCGCGCTTGCTGTACAGCGGCGCGCGGGAGAACAGGCGCGTCAATGTCGTTTCGTCATCTGCCTTGCCGCCGAAGAAATACGGGCAGCCGTCCACAAACGTCGCTTCCACCTCAGCGCCGGTCATTTCATTGTAGCGGCGCACAAAGTCGTTCCCCTCTTCCAGCATGGAAAAGGCAGCATCCAGCAGCTTCGAGCGCTCCACCTCCGCCTGCGCCGGCAGAATGGACAGCACCATCGTCAGCATCAGCACCAGCAATGCTGTCAGTTTTTTCATCGTGTTTCTTCCTTTCTTCCTCCGGCGTTTGTGCCGAATGTCGACATTATAGCACATCCGCCATCATATGACAAGTACACCCGTGCGGGCTTTCCATTCCGAAGTCGGTCTGCCTGACAGAAAAAACACCGCCCAGCATAAAAAGTCAGCGTGTTGATTTTTCCCGCGAATTTTATCGTTTTCCCTGTTGACATATTTAATAGGAAGATATAGAATAGACGACGGACTGATTTTTTACCGCGTCTCCCGCGTGCGGTACAAGGAGGTTACGGGATGTTTTTTCTGCTTTTTGGTTTCTGGGTGCTGCTCAACGGCAGCTGGACGCTCGAAATTGCGCTGATTGGGCTGGTTGTCTCGGCGGCGCTGTACGCGTTCATCGTCAAGTTCATGGGTTACTCGCCAAAGAAGGAATGGGCGATTGTGCGCCGTCTGCCGCGCATCATCGGGTACTTTCTGTATCTGGTGAAGGAGGTTTTCCTCTCGGCGTGGGCGACGATCAAACTCGTCTGGTCGCCGAAGCTCGTTGTTGAGCCGGAAATCACTTCATTCCACACCCATGTGCGGACACTGCCCGGCAAAGTGGTGCTGGCGAACTCCATCACCATGACGCCCGGCACGATTACCGTGGACATGCACGACGATTTGTTCCTCATCCACTGCCTTGACACGTCCTTTGACGTGGGCAAAGAGGGGTTTGAGATGGAGCGCCGCGTGATGGCGGTGGAAGGAACGCAGAAAGCCAAGAAATCCAAGAAGGGAGCGAAAAAAGCATGACGGATGCCTACGCATTTCTCTACAATGGGACGCTGATTGTCATCGGCGTACTGCTGCTGTTCTGCCTGATTCGCGCCATCCGCGGGCCGCGCATTGCCGACCGCGTCATTTCCATCAACATGATGGGTACGCTGATTGTTATCACCATCTGCGTGCTGGCATTCCTGATGAACGAGGGGTATCTGGTGGACATCGCGATGATTTACACAATGCTGTCCTTCCTCGCGGTTGTGCTGCTGACGAAGATTTACATGGGCGTCTACCGCGAAAAGCGCCGCCGCCGGGAAGCGGCAGAAAATCAAGCGAAGGAGGATGAAGCACATGAGTGACTTCTGGCAGATTTTCCGTTTTGTGATCGCCGCCCTGCTGACGCTTGCCGGTGTATTCTGCATGATTTCCAGCGTTTTGGGGCTGTACCGCTTCCGTTATGCCCTCACGCGCATTCACGCCGCTTCGCTGATGGACACGGTCAGCATTTTCCTGATGCTCTCCGGCTTGTCCGTCGCGACCGGTTTTTCCGTGGCGACGGCAAAGATGGTCGTCGTGATTCTGTTTTTGTGGATTACCAGCCCCGTCGCATCGCACCTGATTGGGCGGCTGGAAGTGACCATCAACGATGAACTGGAAAAGGACATGGCCGTCATGGACGAAACGGCGGTTCAGCACGAAAAGGAGGGCGACTGACCATGCAGGTGCTGCACATTCTGCTGCTGGTATTCATCATCAGCTGCGCTGTCTCCGTCTCGCTGACGAAGAATCTGCTGACGGCGCTGGTCATCTTCATGGGGCAGTCGCTGGCGATGAGCGTTATCTGGATTCTGCTGGAATCGCCCGACCTTGCGATTACCGAAGCGGCTGTCGGCGCGGGCATCACAAGCCTGCTGCTGTTCGTGACGCTGAAGAAAATCCACGCCATCGACATCCAAAAGGGCACGGACAAGACCACAAACAACGTTCAGGAGGGGGTGACGCGGCATGGCGAAGATCAGGAATAATTACGAAAAAAGCTGGTTTCCGCGGCTGCTGAAGTGGCTGGACGGCGGTTCGGGGCTGCTCGATGACGCCATGGCGCACGAACTGGACGAAGGCAGTGAAGAGCACCTGCTGCCCGACTCGCAGGACGCCCTCACCCGCGAAACGAAATTCGAGCAGCACCGTCAGGAGAGCTTGGACAAGGACGAGACGCTGTACGAGCGCTACCATCAATGGGCACACACGCGCGGCAAGAAGCTGCTGACGTGGCTGTACCGTCTGCTGGCGGTGGTTGTGTGCTTCTCCATCATCTGGGTGCTGCTGCAGACGGCCAGCTACCTGCCGCCGTTCGGCAATCCCGACAACCCGGTCAACAACGAAGTCAGCCAGCGCTATATCGAGAAGGGCATGGAGGAAACCGGCGCGGTCAACATCGTTGCGGGCATGATTCTGGACTACCGCGCATTTGACACTTTGGGCGAATCGAACGTGCTGTTCATTGCCGCCTGCTCGGTGCTGATTCTGCTGCGCGTATCCGGCAGCAAGGACGGCAAGCCCTCCACCGAACAGCTGGAAGCCGAAGCCGACGACCGCATGTATGAGCCGAAGAACGACGCCATCCTGCAGCACGCGGCGAATTTTCTTGTGCCGCTGATTCTCATGTTCGGCGTGTACGTTATTCTGAACGGACATATTTCCCCCGGCGGCGGCTTCTCCGGCGGCGCAATTATGGGCGCAGGGCTGATTCTGTACCTGAACGCGTTCGGCTTCAAGCGCACGGAGCGTTTCTTCACTTTTACGACGTTCAAGATTGTGTCCTGCGTCGCGCTGTCGTTCTATGCGCTGAGCAAGGCGTACAGCTTCTTCACCGGCGCGAACCATCTGCCGTCCATCATCACAACGGGTACGCCCGGCATGATTTTCTCCGCAGGGCTGATTCCATACCTGAACATCGCCGTCGGACTGGTCGTCTGCTGCACGATGTACGCCTTCTATACGCTTTTCAGAAAGGGGGACATGTAAGCCATGAATTTTACAAACTACGAAGAAATGGCTGCCATGATTCTCTTCGGCATCGGCTTCCTCGCAGCGGGATATATCCAGGCAGAGGGCCTGGGCTGTTTCCAGGGAAGACTGGATGACTTCGTCGTTCGAGGTATCATCTTCGTCAATCCGCAGGTATTCCCTGGCTTCTTCCAGCGTCACAATCATGGCTTATCCCTTCGCTTTCATCTCCAGGGCCTTGACCGCTTCCTTGAGCATCAGCATGCCGTCGACACGCTGGCTGGCGAGGAAACCGATCTGGCCGTTAGCGGCATACAGCTCATTGAGGCGCTTGAAGGAGCGGTATTCCCTATCGGCAATCCAGTAGTAGCTGAAATCGCCGAAGAGCATGGGACGGTTGCCGGCCGCCAGTTCCGGGGCAAAGGATGTGCTGTAGCAGGGGCGGTTCAGGATGGTATCCGGCGTGCCGGCCATGACAGACGGCTGCCAGATGTAGTTGCCGTTGTTATCTTTGATTTTGCGCAGGGCCTTGATTGTATCATCGTTCAGGAGCCATACGGCCTTGCGGCGGTACGGGATGCGCAGGGAATGATAAAGGTCGATGACATCATCGAAGGTAATAGAAGCCGTCGTGACCGTAACCC
>OKRY01000723.1_pt1 | contig 27071 bp, 21 predicted proteins | sample 1601121 | NCBI WGS metagenome assembly OKRY01 (sample SAMEA3541546, study PRJEB24748) | human gut metagenome | biome: human gut; feature: human-associated habitat; material: faeces | place: China | collected 2012
AGCCATTGGGACGGTTAAACTCTTCATGCAAAAGAAAAACCTTTTCCAAGAATGTCCGTCCTGGCACTACTGTGGGGACTGTAAATATCGGCAATGAAAAATCTTCATCCGGATAGGCATCTTCTATCATAGAACGCATTTCTATCTGTTCCGACGGTTCCATGAGAGAACGACAACTTATCTCAACTTTGACTCGCTCCGGTATATATTGCATTTTCGTTTGCAGCACTGAATTATACTCGACAAACAGGACTACAGGGTCAAGGTCGCTGACAGATGTCTCCGGAACTATGACTTTACAACACTCTGAAAGACCATACTCTTTTAATCTGTTCTCTACGTCAAGCGCAAAAGTGCCATCTATGAACTTCTTGGAGTCTTTCCGCAACTTAGTCCGTTGACTTTTAGTCTCAATATTTATGAAACCGAGATATTGGGGATCTATTGCAAGGTCAATATCTTCCGAAAAACGTTCTATCAATCCCCAACCTTTGCTAAGGCTTGTTCCTCCCTTGAAAACAAAAGCTGCTGCATACGGCAAAGAAAATATGGCACGCAACACCATACTGACCCAGTAGTCCTTTTCTACGGCATTGTCCACAATCCCTTTATCTTCGGCTACATTAGCCAAAATGGTAAGTTGTTCTTCTTTTGTAAGCTTAGTAAAATTCATAATGCAAGTCTTTGTTTAATCCATTGCGGGGCAATGCTATAATCGTATCTGATTTCATCAGGACTGCCATATTCTTCAATGGCTTGTTTTATGATTGCGACCTGTTCATCTGTCACATTATCTTTCCCTAATTCTTTCATGGCAGCGACTATAAGTGGAAACAAGTCTGTCTTATAGGCAAAATTGCGGGGTACGCTGCGCTTGAATATAATTTTACGGTTCCCGATAGTAAGTTCTCTTGCTGTGGCATCTGTCAAATAGACTGCATTCATCGTAACCTGTGTGGAAAGTCCCAATTTGTTCAATGCAGTCAATCCACTAGGTATAATACGAGCCTTATCCTTTTCTGCTATAGCGTATGCTATATCTTCTATAGTTGGGCGAAGCACACCGAACTTATTCCGTAATGGATATAAATATAGACCTTGAGAGAGACGAATGAGCACTCCCTCTTTCTCTAATCGGGAAAGTGCACGAGTAACTAGCCCGTCATTATTCAGATGGGCAAAATCACTCACCATATAAAGCCTATTCGGTCCGTTTTGGTCTATGATACTCCGTATTTCCTTTGTCAATATTGTCTTCATATCCACAATGATTCCGTTTGCAAAGATACGATATTACTCTTGATGGAACAATAAAATGTCCGAAATTCTTAAAGAAAATCGGACATTGCGGAATGCACCCAATTGGATTTATCGATTAAGATTTAAAATATGGTTATTAGAAATTACAATCAACCGTTTACAACAGCGGGTAAGAGCAACATATAAGTGCCTTTTGTCATTGAAACGATGCGCATTTAAAACAACCACTGTATCAAACTCAAGGCCTTTAGTAAGCAATGTCGTACCTATTACTTTGCCTTGAATTTTACGCCCTTTTCTCCTCAATATATTGCGATTGCGCTCTATTGATTCTGCTGCAGAAATGCCAAGGCGATCTGCATCTCGGAGGGCTTTGCATATATCATGTAAAAAATCCTTTCGATATACTTTCATATCCGGAATATTTTCAATGGCCTCAATTAGAGAGGCAATGTTAGTATATGATTTCTTTTCCTTTAAGTCTGTAATAATAGTTTCTAAAGAGCTTCGGATCAATTGGTCTGCAACTAATCTTTTGCTTTTTAATTGACCTGTATTTTTGAACCAAACATTAATTTTTGTTTTTGACCCAATTGTGCGCATCAAATTAACTATACTCTCAATTAGAGAACATCCATTTAATTTATCAAACGATATGCAGCTCGAATAAAAAATGTTATCATCTATCGACTCTATCATTTTTAACTGGGGGAACTGTTGAATGAACTTTTTCCGAGGCTCTACAGATTCACTTGTCGGGTGTATCAGTAAAACACTATTATCACGCAAGGCATTATATATTTCATTTTTATATAATGACCGTGAAATAGCATAATCATTTTCTGGAGCAATAACAACTTTGATTTCATGATAGTCATGTAAATCAAGTGTATTTGTGGATAGAAGTTTACTGCGTATCGACAAAAGATCTTGTCCTAAAGCAATTCTTCCTGCATTATTCCACCTCCACGGTATTTCCAATGATTGACAATTGTCGTTAAACAACTTAAATGATTCCTCGGAAAAATCCACAATATGCTCTCTTCCAAAGTCAAATATGCCTTGCAGGGGGTCGCCTAATATATGTGTATGAAGTATAGTAGATAAAGACATTATCATTTGGTGTTGACACACTGTACAATCTTGGTATTCATCGACTATAAGATGATCATATTTTATAGCCAAATACTTTTTTATGGGTAGTGCTTTCAGTATTTTTGTCGCATGCTCTATGGCAAAATGAAATAAGGAGCCTGCATCAGACAATGACGGTATCTCATCTTTATTAAGATGGTAAGCCTTGACCAAATTCAGTGCAAAACCACAAATGGTTTCAAGCTGATATGTAGATGATGGAATATTCTTTAACCGGAATTTTTCTTTTAACGAAGCAATACCTGCATGTGTATGTGTCAAGACTAACACTCGCTTCTCCCCTCTATATGAAGCAATACATTCTGCAATGGTATATGTTTTACCAAAGCCTGCAGGGGCAATAACCATACTCTTATTTGCCGAAAGAAAGGTGTCTATATCCATATCTACTTATCAATCCAAGATGAAAGCATATCTATAATACTTTTAAGCCGACTACCATTTGCGAGTTTGGAATAATGAGTCAAAATACATTTTCCCATAAGCTCACCATATTCTTGTCTTTTATACCATTCCTTCTTTTTCGCTGCTTTACCAAGAGCTAATCTTAGTTCGGAACTTTCGTTTTCATACCAGTCTTTTGTTTGCTCCATTTTATTCTGCATAAAAGCATTTGTGCTATCAAAAATTATTGTCTCGGCTTCTTCGGTGGTCTTATATCCATCTTTTTCTATTTTATTAATTACAATCTGTATAAGTTCTTTGACGGCATTCCAAGGTGCATCGTTAAAAACCTGTTGTTCTATAGAATTATTTTCGTTGCAATCGATTACTTCTACTCCTGTTTGTTTGAATTGGTGTTTGCGGTCATTGACATCTTTACAATCAGAGTCGCATAACAACGCTGTTGGATACAATAGACTATTAAACCCTGTTACATACCCAATCATCCCATTTCCTGTTCCATCTGCAAATCTTATTCCTTTACAAGCCGCAGATTCTTTATCTAAATCTATTCGAAACTGATTAATTGCACGACAAAAGCCAATTTCTGTTGCGCCTTCACACACTATAATTTTTCTTGCAAAAAAAGCCTCCGGATTCTTTCTAATACAACCTTGCATTTCTTCATCAACATGTTGTAAATGTGATACTCCTTTACGTAAAATATAAAGTGCAGTACAAGGAATTTCAACGATAACATTACTAGAATGAGTTGTAATGATTATTTGCTTATCAGTATATTTCGAAAGCCTATTAACAAGGTGCTGAACTCTATCTGGTTCCAGTCCTTGCTCGATCTCGTCAATTAAGATAACACCTGAAGGATGAGTTAAAGCTAATTGAATAGCAAGGGATAAAAGCCGTTTAGACCCTTTCCCTTTTAAACGGAACGGTATTCCATCTTCGTGAATGCTGACCTTGTTCTCGCTAATTGCTATATCTTTATGGTCAAGCATAGCTTTCATTTCATTTAAAGTTATTCCTAACTCACTGGCTACACTTTTGATTTTGTTTATCACATCTTCGAATTTGTTGCCGATATTTGCATCAAATGCATTTTTGGCTTCTCGAACTACATCTAAAACACGATTTTCATCATCAGCTATATGATTACCATTCAACTGTTGATAGAGACTATAAAGAGGATTTCCTTTGTTTAAAGAAAAATGACGATCTGTATATTCTGACACGGAGAAAACATTTAGTTTTCCTCTATCAGTCGCCTTTATTATAGAGGATTCCACACCATTATAGGAAACCACTTCCCAGGAAGGTTCCAAATCTTTTCTAATAGTAAGTCGTATAGTAAGAGCCGACAAAGCATCATGCGCTTCTTCGGACTCCATATCATCAATTAACCGATAGTCTTTTGTTATTCCGCGAAGATGATCACTGTACTTTAATATCAATTCATCTGGAATATCAGAAACTACTCCCTCTATAACAAGTAGTATCGCACATATAAAAATCGCTATCATTCAGACGTATACTCCAAGATGGAGCAAAGACATAGGCAATCGCATCCAAAATTGTAGATTTGCAAGAATCTCCACGTCCAATAATACAAGTGATACCGTCCCTAAATATCTGTTCGAAATTTTTTATCCCTCTAAAATGACTAATTTTTAAGAATCTCAACTTTGCCATATTACATTCGTTATATAAACTTTTTGATTCTTGTTATTCGGTTCTCAGCAAATCATTCACAGACACATTTAAGGCCTTTGCTATTTGAATTAGCATTTCTACACTGGGCTGTGTTGTGTTTGTAACCCATTTAGAAATTATGGCAGGATCCTTATCCAACTGTTCCGAGAGCCATTTATTGCTCTTGTTTTTCTCTGCGAGAACGACTTTGATGCGATTCAGTAATTTACGTACCATATTATATCTCCATTACATGGTTACAAAGATAAGGAGATTCAGAGAATATAATTGACTTGAAGGGTTAAATATTGCAACTCACAACAAAAAAGTGAGCAAAACATCAATTACAACTACATATTCTTTCTTTATTGGCAGTTTTGTGTCAGGTCCATTTGGTAAACCAATTACTTTTTGTGGGAACTTTACGGTATCAAACTACAAAGAATATTGAATGTATAATTTGATAATCAGAAAGATATAGAACATTATTCGGTTCAAACGTGGAACTACACATCGTACACTCCTCTGTAAAAGGCGGTAGGAAAGCCCCTGATAACGGAATGGAGACGGTAGCCCCACGCATATACGCGGAGAACCATCATGCCAATCTTGTTATCTGGTTAAAGTTTCCTACGCTTTATTACAGCAAGACATAGACACAACGCTTCTTTTTATCCTCGAAAATATTACATCGTAACCGATGTTGTAAGTTTATACCATAAGCAATGCATTTTAGGTTTATACTGATACCTCACAAAGTGAGTACTTTTATCTTATCGGCGGCAAAGATAATGCAAGGCGAGTGCAACAGCAAGACGGGAAAACGAAGTTTTACCATACTTGGTACTGCCGAGCCGAAGCTTGTCTTATGCAAAGATAATGCAAGACGAGTGCAACGGGAAGACGGGAAAACTGAGTTTTACCAGTCTTGACATTGCCGAACCGAAGCTTATCTTATACAAAGATAATGCAAACGAGAGGAAAGAGAGCTCGCTCTTTATTTCCCGAGTGCAGCTTAGCTTCTGCAAAGATAATGCAAACGAGAGGAAAGAGAGCTCGCTCTTTATTTCCCGAGTACGGCATATCTTCTGCAAAGATAGCATATTTTATTGATAAACAGAAAACAAATCCACGATAACACGTCGGGATGCTTGTAAGTATAGTATTGTGGAGAAATAGAACGATATATGATAAGATCCGAAAAAACAATCGGCTTGTATATCAGACAACATCAGGCACGATGGTCATGCTTATGGAAGGACTTAATTAGGCAAAGCAGGCAATACTCCGTATTTCCCCTTTGCATTTACCTTACAGTTATGCTGGCATGTATATATTTTAAATGTTAAAAGAAAGAATACAGTAATGCGGTCGATTAACAATAACTTATACAAACTTCGATAGAAAACACAATAAATATTCTTAATACTAAGATTTTGATTTTAAGTTAAACAAAATGAGAAATTTAACATACAGGACTTTCTTATTCAAGGTATAAATTCCTGTCAGCAGCCGTTTTGCATCACTCATAATACTGTTTTAAACCATCATATACCCTATGAATATGCATGATAAAGCCTTTATCACATTATGAAATACGCTTTTTGATGTCTCAGGAAAGGCTGTATCAGCATACAGGAAAGGCTTTTTCGGTCTGCGGAAAAGCCTTTTCGGCAACGTCAGCCGATGGAGATTAAGCCATAGTATAATATAAGCGACTGATAATCATGAATGATAACACGTTATGAATTTTCACGTCAGAATCTTCCAAATGTATTTTATGTGTAATTCTGAGAGTTTTGGCGACATGAAAAATACATATGAACGGATTTTAATTATCAATATGACAACTAAAATGAATGCAAATGTTAATTCTATTGTACATGAATAATGCCTTATCTATATCCTCATACTTATCCGGACATGACAGTCCATACATAATGCAAGACAGCAGAACGGCACACCCGTAACACGCGGAAATCAATCATAGCTGCCGTCATGCGAGGAGCTTACACGGCAAGGCTCGTGTTGAGCAGGTTCTCATTCGTACTTAATATACGCAGTCTGTATTTGCCGTTATAGGATATACTCATCAGTTTCTGAGCCTCATATTCGTTTGGAGATATGCCAAGAGCCACATGTCCCATTGTGCATCTCAAATTAAGTTCCACGCAAGGATGTATCTTAAAACCGTCACCTGCCTTGTCTGCCACAATCATCATGTCTATGCCAAAAGGACCCTTATAAGACCCTCCGGTCAAATCGCCCATGCGAGAAATTACCATATCGGCAAGCCTGTCTATAACCTCTAATCCGACGTAACGTCCCATCATTTTACGTTTTTCATTCTCTGTGGCGAGTATGCTGCCTGCATATGCGCCATTCACGGTGCGAAACAAGGACAGTCCGCGATATTCCGCCATACCGTTCTCACCAATGCTGAACTCCATGCCGAAGTCCATCACTTTGTCATAATACGGCTCTACCATTATGCCTCCCTGTCTGGAAATCACATTGCGGCACCATCCGGAAAGCGGACACTCAGCCATGCCTTCAACATATCTCACACCTCGTCCGCTACTGCTCCACGGTGCTTTAAGCACACTTCTGCCATTACGGACAACTTCTCCGTTCATCTCCTCCACCGTTGTGAAATAGCGGCTTTTTCCCACAAATATGCTGTCTGTCTCACAAAGCCACGGCAACAGATGTTCCGACGCAAATTTGCGGTTACTCATATTACGTATACTTTCCAAAGTATTGTCATCCGGCAGAAATGGGAGCAAGTCAGGATTTGAGGCAACCAATTGTCTTTTAAGGGTGCTGTCCCACCCCCACGGTTCTATCGATAAACTGTGAGAACCGTCAAAACGCATGTTACGGAGATCGTCGGGTGTGATAAATACAACATCCGACGCATATTTTCTGACATGCCTCAAAGACTCAAGTGCCGATTCAATATCATCTACAAGCACAAAATCTCCGTCTTCCGCCGTGAACGCAGGAATGAAACCAAGATCACGCCGAAGCCCGCGTGCAGCATGAGGTGACGTGAACATTCCGTCACCGTAAGCCATCACAATATCGTGTTCCGGATTAAAAACATGCAATTTCATATACAAATACGATTCTTAATGTTACAGGAAAAACTGTAGCAAACATGCAGTACATGCCCGCAAAACCGGCAATCCGTATGAAGTTCTTACCGTGTCTTTACCTCCTTCTGGAAGATACGCGATGCCAAAATGTATGCCCACGCCTGCCTGTTCATTCTTACAAGATATTTTCCCGACTGCAAAATTAATGCAATTTTTTGTGGCACGAAAATATAATACCGCCAATCAGTGTTGTTGAATACCATTTATATAATTGTCATAAAGAAGAAAGTGGAAATATGGGATTATCCAATAAGAGTGACAAATCTAAATTACGTACCGCATTTAATACACATAATCAGATAGCATATAATCCTAAAATAAACACGCCCTGAAAACACTTTAAACAACTTGGCGTAAACAATCATGGTTCAATCAGATACGAATATGAATGTTGCACAAACAATCCAATATGTGCAACTTGGCGGCATTCGTACACACATATATAATAATGAGGACGGCAAATAATAAATAATAAATAAAAAATGACATAATTTGTAATATAGAGTTTGCAAATTATAGAAATATATATTATCTTTGCAAAGATAATGCGAGCGATGCGGAAGAACTCAAATGAAGGACGCAAAAACCACATTTCAGGCATCCGCGAACGCGGCATATGAGCGTCGTCAGCAATAAAGTACAACCTTGCATGGCGACATGGAAACACTATAAAAACGCGAAATGGAAGAATTCTTCAAAACACACGCATATCTCATCGAACATACAAACGCTCCGGTACGCCGTTCGCTGATGGACGAGATTGACTGGAACAGCCGTATGATCGGTATCAAAGGGACGCGCGGCGTCGGGAAGACAACATTCCTGCTACAATATGCAAAGGAAAACTTTGACACGAAAGACCGCCAGTGTCTGTACGTGAATATGAATAACTTCTATTTCCAGAGCCGTGGAATATCAGACTTCGCAGGCGACTTCTATCATGGAGGTGGCAGAGTACTGCTGATAGACCAGGTGTTCAAACAGCCTGACTGGAGCAGCGAACTGCGCAAATGCTACGACAATTATCCGGGACTGAAGATTGTGTTTACCGGCTCGAGCGTAATGAGACTGAAAGAAGAGAACCCAGAACTGAACGGGATTGTGAAAAGCTACAATCTGAGAGGATTCTCCTTCAGGGAGTTCATAAATCTTATGACGGGACTGAACCTGCCGATATACAGCCTTGAGGACATTCTGCACAGTCACGAACAGATAGAGAAAACAATACTCTCACAGGTAAGTCCGATGAAATTCTTTCCGGACTATATTCACCACGGATTCTATCCTTTCTTTCTCGAGCATCGCAACTATTCGGAGAATCTGCTCAAAACGATGAACATGATGACCGAAGTGGACATTCTGCTGATAAAACAGATAGACCTGAAATATCTCACCAAAATAAAGAAACTGTTCTATCTGCTGGCGATGGAGGGACCCAAAACGCCTAATATTAGCAATCTTGCAAATGAGATAGAGACAAGCCGCGCCACAGTGATGAACTACATCAAATATCTGGCAGACGCACGTCTCATAAACATAATATATCCTCCTGGAGGTATGTTCCCGCAGAAACCGGCAAAGGTGATGATATATAATACAAATCTCATGCATGCCATATACCCCATAAAAGCTGAAATGCAGGATCTTATGGAGACATTCTTTGTGAACTCGCTATGGAAAAGCCATACGGTCAGCCAGAGCAGTAAAGAACAGATATATCACATAGACGACAAGCTGAGATTCAGAGTCTGCGATGCTACAAGCGACAGCAGAATACGCTATAAATCGAATATTTTCTACGCAAGATATAACACAGAAATAGGAAAAGAAAACCAGATACCATTATGGCTGTTTGGTTTCCTGTACTAAATATTAAATATACATTAACATTTTATCTATAAAACAAAATGGCTAAAGAAAAAAAGTTTATCACATGTGATGGTAATGAAGCTGCCGCTCACGTGAGCTATATGTTCAGTGAAGTGGCTGCCATCTACCCCATCACTCCGTCGTCACCCATGGCAGAACATGTGGACGAATGGGCTGCAAGGGGCCGCAAGAACCTCTGGGGACAAACAGTAAGCGTACAGGAAATGCAGTCGGAAGGCGGTGCCGCCGGTGCCGTACACGGTTCACTGCAGGCAGGTGCACTTACAACCACATTCACTGCCTCACAGGGATTGCTGCTAATGATTCCCAATATGTACAAAATTGCCGGAGAGATGCTGCCGTGCGTATTCAACGTATCGGCGCGTACGCTGGCTTCACACTCATTATGTATCTTCGGTGACCATCAGGACGTGATGGCTTGTCGTCAGACAGGATTTGCCATGTTCTGCTCCGGTTCCGTACAGGAGGTTATGGATCTGTCTGCCGTTCCTCATCTGGCAACACTCAAGACCGATGTTCCTTTCATCAACTTCTTTGACGGATTCCGTACATCTCACGAATACCAGAAGATTGAAGTCATCGATCAAGATGAGATTGCAAAGCTTGTAGACCCGGCTGAAATAAAACGCTTCCGCGACCGCGCCCTTTCTCCGGAACGTCCGGTGACACGTGGTACAGCAGAGAATCCGGAGACTTTCTTCACTCATCGTGAAGCATGCAACATGGCTTATGACAAGGTTCCGGAAGTGGTGGAATACTATCTTGGTGAAATAAGCAAGATTACAGGACGCGAATATCACCTCTTCTCTTATTATGGAGACAAAGAAGCCGACCGCGTAATAATCCTCATGGGTTCTGCTACAGAGGCAGCACGCGAGGCAATCGACTATCTGAACAGGAATGGCGAGAAGGTGGGTATGGTAAGCGTACACCTGTATCGTCCGTTCAGTGTAAAGCACCTGCTTGCAGCAGTGCCTAAGACAGCTAAGAAGATAGCCGTACTCGACCGCACAAAGGAACCCGGAGCTGAAGGCGAACCGCTTTATCTCGATGTGAAGAGTGCGTTCTACGATGTTGAGAATCGTCCTGTTATTGTAGGCGGACGTTACGGACTCGGTTCAAGCGACACCACACCGGCAAAGATTATATCCGTGTTCAACAATCTGAAACTGGATACACCGAAGAACCATTTCACTGTAGGCATCGTAGACGATGTCACCTTCACCTCACTACCTGAAGTAGAAGAGATTCCTATGGGTGGCGACGGTATGTTTGAAGCTAAGTTCTACGGTCTTGGAGCAGACGGAACTGTAGGTGCTAACAAGAACTCTGTGAAGATTATCGGTGACAACACAGACAAGCACTGTCAGGCTTACTTCTCTTACGACTCAAAGAAATCAGGTGGATTCACATGCTCTCACCTGCGTTTCGGTGATGCGCCGATACATTCCACTTATCTGGTGAACACCCCTAATTTCGTGGCATGTCATGTTCAGGCATACCTGCACATGTACGACGTAACACGCGGACTTCGCAAAAACGGAACATTCCTTCTGAACACAATCTTTGACGGACAGGAACTTGTTAACTTCATTCCAAACAAAGTAAAGAGGTATTTCGCCCAGAACAATATCACGGTTTACTACATCAACGCTACAAAAATCGCGCAGGAAATCGGACTGGGTAACAGAACAAACACAATCCTTCAGAGTGCATTCTTCCGCATAACAGAGGTTATTCCAATAGACCTTGCCGTTGAGCAGATGAAGAAATTCATTGTTAAATCATACGGAAAGAAAGGTCAGGATATCGTAGATAAGAATTATGCAGCTGTTGATCGCGGTAACGAATACAAACAGCTGACGGTTGAAGCCGCATGGGCAAATCTTGCTGATGATGATGTAAAAGAAAGCGACGCTCCGGCATTCATAAAAGAACTGGTGCATCCTATCAATGCACAGGCAGGTGATTTGCTTAAGGTTTCAGATTTTGTTAAACACGGTACTGTTGACGGAACATGGGCTACAGGTACAGCCGCATATGAAAAACGCGGTGTTGAGGCTTTCGTACCTACATGGAATCCTGATAATTGTATACAGTGTAACAAATGTGCATATGTATGTCCGCACGCTGCAATACGTCCGTTCGTTCTAACCGACGAAGAATTGAAAGGTGTTGACATCCCGACAATTACAATGAAGGTTCCAAAGCCTATGGCAGGTATGCACTTCGCTATCGAGCCGTCTGTTCTCGATTGTCTTGGCTGCGGAAACTGTGCTGACGTTTGTCCTGGAAATCCGAAGCTCGGCAAGGCTCTTACAATGGTTCCGTTCAATCCGGATGCAGAAGATATGAAGAAGGCTGCCTCCGACTGGAATTATCTCGTAAAGAACGTAACTTCCAAACAACATTTGGTTGACATCAAGTCAAATGTCAAGAACTCTCAGTTCGCACAGCCGTTGTTTGAATTCTCAGGTGCATGCGCCGGATGTGGTGAGACTCCTTACGTAAAGCTTGTTTCGCAGCTCTTCGGAGACCGTGAAATGATAGCCAACGCAACAGGATGTTCTTCCATCTACTCTGCGTCTATACCGTCTACACCTTATTGTACAAACGAAAAAGGTCAGGGTCCTGCGTTCGACAACTCGCTCTTCGAGGATTTCTGCGAATTCGGAATGGGTATGGTGCTCGGAAACAAAAAGATGAAAGAACGCGTGTCAATGCTGTTCAAAGATGTTATCTCTCAGGAAAACACTCCAGAGGAATTCAAGGCTCTTGCAGAGCAATGGATTGAACAGAAGGAGAATGCAGATGAGACAAAACGTCTTGCAGAACTTATCAAACCATACATAGCACAGGGTGTTGAGGCAGGATGTCCGATATGCAAAGAGCTTAAGACACTTGAGCATTATCTTGTAAAACGCAGCCAGTGGATTATCGGTGGTGACGGTGCTTCTTATGACATCGGTTATGGCGGTCTCGACCATGTGATAGCAAGTGGCGAGGATGTAAATCTGCTTGTACTTGACACGGAGGTTTATTCAAACACCGGCGGTCAGTCATCAAAGGCAACTCCGCTTGGCGCTATCGCACAGTTTGCAGCACAAGGAAAGCGTATACGCAAGAAAGACCTTGGACTTATTGCGACAACTTACGGTTATGTATACGTGGCTCAGGTTGCTATGGGCGCAGACAACGCACAGTGTCTTAAAGCAATACGTGAGGCTGAGGCATATCCAGGCCCGTCACTTGTGATTGCATATGCACCATGTATAAACCACGGACTCAAGATTAAAGGTGGCATGGGACGTTCACAGGCAGAGGAAGGTCGTGCTGTAGAATGCGGCTACTGGCATCTCTGGCGTTACAACCCACAGCTTGCAGAGGAAGGAAAGAATCCGTTCACACTTGATTCAAAAGAACCGGACTGGAGCAAATTCCGTGACTTCCTCCTTGGAGAGGTTCGTTATCTTTCTGTACAGAAAGCATATCCGAATGAGGCAGACGAACTCTTCAGCGAGGCTGAACGCATGGCAAAACTGCGTTATCAGAGCTATGTACGCAAGTCAAAAGAAGACTGGTCTGAAAAGATCTGATTCCTATAAATTTAAAATAAACGCCCGGTTGATTTTACCGGGCGTTTATTTTTTTCATTAACGGATACATTTCCTTTTACACATAATAACTTTATATAAATCCAGCAGGTTTCATGCCGAGCGGAAACATTTATTCTTGTGACAAAAATAAAAGGCTTTATTTTGTATTATATATAACTTACACTAACTTTGCAGCATGATTTATCCTAAGACATTTGAACACAAAATTGGATTTGATGAAATACGTACACTTCTACGTGAACGTTGTCTGAGCACTCTTGGAAAAGAAAAGATTGACGACATGAGTGTTTCTACAAATCCTACGATAATAAACGAATGGTTACAGCAAGTGAAAGAATTCCGTCTCCTTCAAGAACAGGCTGATGATTTTCCTATGCAATTTTTCTTTGACGTAAGGGAGTCTGTCGCACGCTTACGCCTTGAAGGGACCCATCTGAACGAAGATGAATTATTCGACCTCAAACGCTCTCTGGAAACAATATACAACATTGTCAACTATCTCAACAGAGGTGAAGACAACAATGACAATGAGCCCAATACGTATTTATATCCTGCATTACACAGGCTTGCCACAGATGTAATAACATTTCCGCAACTTATAAAGCGCATAGATAACATACTTGATAAATTTGGCAGAATAAAGGACAGCGCGTCTGCCGAACTGCAAAACATCCGTCAAGAACTTGCACGCACAGAAGGTGGAATATCAAAAACATTAAACAGAATATTACGTTCTGCGCAAAGCGATGGAGTTGTTGACAAAGACGTCACACCTACCATGCGTGACGGAAGACTCGTAATACCTGTAACACAAGGACTCAAACGTAAAATAAAAGGTATCGTTCACGATGAGTCCGCATCCGGTAAGACGGTCTTTATCGAACCTACAGAAGTCGTAGAAGCGAATAACCGGATAAGAGAACTTGAATCAGAAGAACACCGCGAAATAATACGCATACTGACAGAGTTTTCAAAAGAAATACGCCCACACGTAAAGTCAATGCTCGAATCATACAAATTTCTTGCAACAATTGATATGATTCATGCGAAAGCAGAGCTTGCGAGAAAAATCAACGGATTCGAGCCTGTAGTTGGATCAAAGCCGGAGATAGACTGGATACAGGCAATTCATCCTTTATTAAAAATATCTTTGGAAAAACAAGATAAAAAGGTCGTACCTTTAGACATTACAATAACAAATGACAAGCGTATACTTATAATTTCAGGTCCAAATGCCGGCGGCAAATCCGTCTGTCTTAAAACAGTAGGATTATTGCAGTATATGCTGCAATGCGGACTTTCCATTCCTGTCGGAGAACGTTCGCATACAGGAATATTCAAAAATATTCTTATCGACATAGGTGATGAACAAAGCATAGAAGACGACTTGAGTACGTATTCCAGCCATCTGACCAACATGAAGAACATGATGAAATATGCTGACGGAAACACACTGCTTCTGATTGATGAGTTCGGCACCGGAACAGAACCACAAATAGGAGGAGCCATTGCAGAAGCTGTGCTTAAACAATTCTGTAACAAGCAAGCCTACGGAATAATAACAACCCACTATCAGAATCTGAAGCATTTCGCAAAAGAACATGAGGGCGTGGTGAATGGCGCAATGCTATATGACAGACATCAGATGAAGGCACTTTTCCAGTTGTCAATCGGCAATCCCGGAAGTTCGTTTGCAATAGAGATAGCCCGTAAAATAGGTCTCCCAGAGGAAGTTATACATGATGCGAGTGAAATAGTAGGAAGCGACTACATACAAAGCGACAAGTACCTGCAGGATATTGTACGCGACAAACGATACTGGGAAAATAAACGTCAGGCAATCCATCAACGTGAAAAAGAGTTGGACAAACTGACTGTCAAATACGAGAATGACATAACTGAAATTGAGAAAAGCCGGAAACAAATTCTCAAGAAAGCCAAAGAAGAGGCGGAAGAGTTGCTAAGACAAAGTAATAAAAACATAGAAAACACAATACGAGAAATAAAAGAATGTCAGGCAGATAAAGAAGAAACGCGTCGCATCAGAGAAGAGCTGAATTCATTTAAGGAAGAAATCAGTTCTATAGACACGCAAAAAAATGACGAATTCATCGCCAGAAAGATAAAACAAATACAGGAAAGGAAAGAACGGCACAAGAAACACAAACAGGAGAAAAGCGACAAAGAAGCACAAGCCGCGAAGAAATTGCGTGATGCGGCAAAACGGACAGACGCAGTCGAAGAGATTCTGAATGCATTCAGAAAAGGCGACACTGTAAAAATAAAAGGACTCACTTCTATTGGAACAATAGAAACAACAGACAACAAGACAGCAACAATAATATTTGGCGACATGCGTACAAAGATGCCTGTCGACAGAATTGAACATGCCTCCCAGGCGGAAAACAACAGCAAACCATCACTTAACATAAGCAGAGAAAACAGAGATGCGATAGACAACCGGAAACTGAATTTCCATCAGGATCTTGACGTCAGAGGTATGCGTGGTGACGAGGCACTCAATGCCGTTACTTATTTCATTGATGATGCCATACTTGTGGGGATGTCACGTGTAAGGATATTGCACGGAAAAGGCAACGGAATACTTCGACAGCTTATACGCCAATATCTTGCAACTGTACCTAACGTATCAGACTATCATGACGAGCATGTACAGTTCGGAGGCGCCGGTATAACAGTGGTAGACATATCATAGCTTAAACTCAGTCATTCCAGTACAAAAACAGGTGATTTCTGTGTGCTCTCCTGCGGTATAAAGCGGAATCCCTCATACGTGAATCCGCGCAGAGCATCAGCATCATCCAACCTGTTTTTAATGGCAAAACGGGTCATTTCCCCACGACACATTTTCGCGTATACCACAACAGTTTTAAGCTTCCCTCCCTTACAAACGTAAAACTCCGGTCTGACAACTGTAATCTCACGTTTCACCTTACTCCAATTGAAAAGTCTGTGCATCTCCGAGCTTGCTAGGTCGAGCAAGACACCGTCGTCATTTTTTACTGACTCTATAAACACATCAGTCAACCTTGCCTTCCAATAGTCGAACATTGAACATCCGTTGTCAGGCAAAACTACATCTCCTTCCAGACGATAACATTTTATCATATCAAGCGGTCTGAGCAATCCGTAAAGAAAAGACGTAATCCACAGATGACCTCCTGCATACTTGAAATCTTCTTTTGTAAAATCTGATGTTCCGAGATGTTTATAGACGACTCCGTTATACGCAAGAATCGCCTGCAACTCATTGTCATGTTCTGTAAAACGCATAAAACGGAGTTTGTTCTCACCCGCAATAGCCGAATTGCATTTCAATATTCCTGCCAGCTCATCCTCGCTATAAGCCGACATCTGCATGGCGTTTGCCAACGCCTCATCCTTGAAAAGCGGTGATGTGTTTTCTTTCGGCGCATAATTGCATTCTACTCTCATCTCTTTTGCCGAACCTATCATTATCTGCATATCGTTCAATATTTAATTTACAGTCAAGCTGTCACCGGATGATTTAACAGTATCACCGGATGATTTTCGTTTTACAAAAACAGTTGTGTCTTTTTTAAAGTGCCCGTGCTTCCTGCCATGCATAACAGAGTCGGTTGTCGTGCTGTCTGTTACAGCCTTGAAAATGCTATGGTCACTTTGTTCAAGGAATCTGAGATAAGACCGGTAAATATGGCTCGAATAAGCCTTGAATATATTGTTTGCGAACAATATATCGGTTATTTTGTTTTCCGACACGTATTTCCTCATATTCTTAGTGAAATATCTTGAGTCAATGACATGTATCTCCTCAAACGAGAAGAACAGGAATCCTGGCAGGGCATTTCCGAAACTGTCTTTAAGTATAATAAGCCTGCGACCATTATGAACAGACGTCCTCACCACAGTTATTTTTGTATCTCCGCCCATAAATGTACAGTATGCCCCACCGTTTCCGTCGCGGTATCGGAAGAAGAATCTGCTCTTGAAAGGCTTGCCCTCTCCTATCACCCGATAATTCTTGTCAATAGTATAGTTGGTGTATGTCGTTGTGTATTTGACATCACGCGGTTCATAGTATACAAAATCTTCAGGCGCATTCTTTATAGATATGTCCTTTGAATATCCGTACATACTACCCACATAGCCTCTCACTACCTTACGGTCATAGTGTGACAAATCCTTGAAAGGCACTCCAGCCACCTGTGCAAAGCGTCCGGCGGCATAATATGCTCCGAGCGGTGCCCAGTGATGGTCAGTACGTAGAAATATATCTTCCGAAACATGCTTGCCCAAAACATTATATATATCCACCGGTTTCACTCCGTCAGACAGATGAGAGAATATGTTGTTTATGACCGGACGCTGGGCTGTTGTCACCTTTCTTGCCCTCGGGGGACAATAATATTCCACAGCCGTAGGTATGACCATGCAGTACACGTTCACCTTGTCACCGAACACCTCCTTATATTTATTTGCCGCATTGGCATAACCTGTACCTCCTTTCGCCGTACCTCCGAAAGCCATCAACGCCCTTGTCTTATCACCGGTACCGACAATTATTATTCCGGCATTTGCAATCTTGGCGTTTTCATTATCCGTCGTACCATTCACAAACTCTTCCTCTTCCGGCGCGGCTGCCATATCAGCACCGATAGTCTTTTGTGCTGATGAAGGAGCAGGTTCTGATGCATGAAACTTTATATTATCGTCAGACATGACAAGAGCCTGAGCGTCTTTCACATGCATGCTTGCCATCATAAAAACATCCCTGAACGGTTCGCTGTCGCTGAACCATGAAGAAACAGCCTTTGTATAGGCTCCGCTTTTCAATTTATCAATAGAAAATTCCGGAAAAACGGCAAGCTCACGTTTCTCCAGTTCCGAATATCTGCTTCTTGGAAATGTTGCGAATACAATTGTAAGCGAACCGAACACCAAAACGATGAAAAATATGTAAACTCTTGAAAATCTCATATTCTTACATTAAATATATTACATTAGCCGACAACATATCAATAGTCTGTCACACGCATGAACCCTATCTGTTTAAAATCATGAACCGATACATTTCATCACATTATTCTCAGATAAGCGTTGCTCGTTGACTCCAGACTTGCATGAAATATATTGTTGGCAAACAGCATGTCGCTTATCCCGTTTCTGCGGACATACTCAGTCACACTGTTTCTGAAATAGCGGAAGTCTATAATGTGTATTTCCTCAAACGAATAGAACAGATACCCGGGCAAGGCATTGCCATAACTGTCTTTCATTATCAGCAACCGTCTGCCGTTTTTTGTTGACGTACAGACTTTCACCGTACGTGAGTCTCCGCCCATAAACGTGCAGTATGCGCTTGGACTGCCGTCGTTATAGCGTAAGAAAAACGAATCGTCAACAGGCTTGCTTTCACCTGTAACGCGGCGGTTACGTCCAAGTCTGTACTTGATATAAGTAGTTTTGTAATCCACTCCGCGCGGAACATAATATACGAAATCCTCGGGTGCGTTCTTCACAGCCATGTCTTTTGAGAACGTATACATCGTTCCGACGTAATTTCTCACCACAACGCTGTCATACGAAGATAAATCGCGGAACGCCAGACCTGCCTTACCGGCAAAACATCCTGCCGCGTAATATGCGCCCAGTGGTGCCCAATGGTGGTCTGTACGGGAATAAATGTTCTCCGTTTTGTGGGCAGCCAGCACATCGTATATGTCAACCTTCACAACAGAGTCAGACAAATGGGAAAATATACCGTCTATGGCGCTCCTCTCATCGTGAGTCCAGCTTCTTATGCTGTCAGGACAATAATACTCCACTGCTGTAGGAATGACCATGCAGTATACATTTACGTCACTTCCAAAAGCCTGCTTATACTTGTTTACCGCATTGGCATATTTCTCCCCGTTGTCATGTCCGCCTCCATAAGGCTCGAATGCCCTGACGTCCTTTCCGCTGCCAAGAACTATAATGCCTGAGCGAGTCTTGCGAGCCAGTGAGAGGCTTGACGACGGCGAACCACCAGCGGGTGAGTTGTCGTTCACATCCGAATCATATCCTACATGTCCTGCTGCTGATAACGGCATCATGGCAGTAATCCCAATTATATATATGTATACAAATATATGTCTCATATGTTATATATGTCTTTAACCTGTGTTTCAGAACCGTGTGTAAATGAATGCATTATTCGTAGCTCCGACAAGCAGTGCCACACTCAGTAGGAGCAGGACAACAGAAATGCTTACACGCGCGCATAACACAGCACTGCCATGTATGGCTGTACCGTGTCCGAGCATGCGTCCGAGCAATTTAGAAGCCACATGGCGAAGCGGCATGCAAAACATAACAGCGACAATCCACAGCCAGAAATTATCCGTAATGGCTGCCAGAGACACAAAATCCGTCAATGACTGTCCGTTACCGGTGAATGCCTTGAAGAACGTCTGCATCGAGCCGAAATCGTCAAAATAGAATATACCCCAGCCTGTCACGACAAGCAGCAGACTGTATGCATGCAATACGATACGCGGAATCCTGTCCTGTACTCGCAGCAAAGTGTACTTCTCGAGCATCACTATCACACCGAAATAAAGTCCCCATATAATGAAATTCCAGCTTGCTCCATGCCACATACCTGTGAGAAACCACACTGCAAGAATGTTTAAAGCCTGATGGCGCCTGTTTCCCCCCATGGGAATATACACGTAATCCCGGAAAAAACTGCCAAGCGAGATATGCCACCTCCGCCAGAAATCAGTGATGGAAGTACAACAATAAGGATGACGGAAGTTCTCGTTGAAATGGAAACCGAGACACCGTCCCATTCCGATTGCCATGTCGGAATATCCTGAGAAGTCAAAATAAATCTGCAGGGTGAATGCTATTATTCCTACCCATGCACCGGCTGTTGAGAGTGAGTTCAGCCCGTCTGCGAGGAACTGTCCGGATATCTCAGACAGCTGGTTTGCTATAATCACCTTTTTGCCAAGTCCTATCAGGAAACGGTAAGAGCCGTCGGCAAAATCCTGAGCAGACACACGTCGGTCTTGTATTTCCTCCGCTACAGTCTGGTAGCGCACTATAGGACCTGCGACAAGTTGCGGAAACATCGATATATATAGCAGCAAATCCGAGAAGCGGCGTTGTGCGTACGACACTCCGCGGTATACATCCATAAGATAGGAAATTGACTGGAACGTGTAAAAACTGATACCTATCGGCAACGCTATATGAGGTACCGGAACACCGAGTCCGCATTCATTGAGTATCTGCGCGAAGAATCCGAGATATTTGAATGTGCATATTACAAGTACATTGAAAATCAGTCCGCCAACAAGTGCCGCGCGTCTGTGACGACGGCTCTTGCCTATCAACAGACCAAAATGGAAATTGAAAAAAACGCTGATGAGCATCAGAAACACGTATACCGGCTCTCCCCATGCGTAAAAAATCAGCGAGAACAACACAAGTGCCAGATTCTTGAATCTATTCCGCGAGCTGTCTGATGCTCCATATATATTGCGGTCGGCAATTGCCGCTGCAAAATACATAAGCATGAAAGCCGGAATGAATACAAAAAGAAAAAACAAATCAGAAAAAACCATTCCTATTTATCTCGGATAAACCTTTAATATTATACTTCTATAAAGCGATATTCATAATGAGAATGCAAAGTTACATTAATAATATGAAATATGTTCATAATAACAAAAAAATAAGAATCAATAACTGATACCGTTTTTCGCATATATGTATAAAGCTGACAATAAATAAGAATTTCAGAAAAAGCACAACCTCACGAGAACCGTATATCTGCAACAAGAACTGATTTCCGATTTATAAATCAGTTATTTAACAATGAAGCTCATATCACTGACAATCAACGCATTATGCATAATCATCATATCCGGAAGCATTTCATTCATCGCGATAGAGCCCATTTCACACATCAATAAAGCCCGTTTCGTGATGTCAAACACGCTTAAAGGCATGCCGGATATGCCTGTTCCGTATCATCAAAAAGGCTTATCTGCACAACAGGCATATGTTATGCATACAATATTATGGCAAAATAATCTTCTTAAAACGACTTTCGGCAGACTCTTATTTCCTGTTTTGTAAATTTCAACTGTCAAAAAATTTTACTTTAGGATAATAAAAAAAGCAGACCTATATTATCTGCATCCACGTGGCAAAACTTGTATCTATCAGGCGTCTGATATTACAATTGATATGTATTTTACCGGATTGTGGCATGCCGTTTATATATAATGCGGAAGACGCGGCTGTGTGAATAAAGACAATAAGTAAAGAAAAAGGAAGCCCGATGAATAAAAGACACTCAGCATCAGTCGTAATTTTGAACGAAAAAAATAAATTCAGAATTGACCGGCAGCACTTCTTCTCTCTTCAGTACTGCTGCGGCCAAACTGTCCTACGTTCTATCCGGGCATATTACAGAACATTTCCGATAGAAGTAAAAAAACAAATATGCCTGACAAAAGACCGGATATGGATGAAATGTGACGACTGATACGGCATTAGGATAACTTATAAAAAACATTGGAATGCACTTGCAAAGGCTTTATGATATGGCAGGTAATAATGGGCAAACTGCAGACCTCTGCCCTATTGTAACATAGAAAAGAGGTGAAATTATGCTGTCTGCATATTCTCACCTCCCTCACATTCATGATTTGCGGCAAATTGTGTTATGCCTGCGGAATAGTTATTCTATTACAACAAGAGGAGTGTCTTCCATGACATTCTCTCCTTGTTTCACACATATAGCCGTTACCTTTCCGCTCTTCTCTGCCTGCAGATTGTTTGCCATCTTCATGGCTTCGAGAACTATTACAGTATCACCTTCCTTCACTTCATCGCCGACTGCAACACATATCTCTGTTATAACACCCGGCAGCGGAGCCTTCAGGGCATTGGCTGTGTTTACGTTAGCACCAGATGATGCCTGCTCATTATTTTCAGCCTCTGCACTTGCAACCTGCTTGAGTACGACTTTCTTTTCAGGTTTCGGCTCTTCTTCCATCTCAACGTTGTAGTCAACTCCGTTTACATTGACAGTGACAACATTCTCCACTACTTCGCCTAACTCAACTTCGTAGTTCTTTCCGTCTATTGTATATTTGTACTTTTTCATATCAGGACTATCTCTTTAAGGATGTTGTGTCATCTGAAGTATATGGGCGTTCCATAATGTCTCAGACGAGTTTCTTTTTATTGTTATTATTCCAGGCTCCTCGTCATGCACGTTGTTTCCACGGAAATCATGCAGGGCAAGAGCTATCGCGGCGAATACCGCATTGTCTGATTTTGTCATGATTAATAATGTTTTATATTACATTGGCATACATCCGTGTTTCTTTGCCGGCAGATTCTGACGCTTTGTCGCCAACTGGGCAAGACCACGACAGATGCGGAAACGGGTGTTGCGCGGTTCTATAACGTCATCAATATATCCATACTGAGCTGCCTGATAAGGATTTGCGAACATTTCCGTATATTCGTCTTCCTTTTCAGCAAGGAAAGCTTTGGGATCTTCCTTGGTCTTAGCTTCTTTTGCACAAAGAACTGCAACCGCACCGCTTGCACCCATCACAGCTATCTCAGAAGTAGGCCATGCAAAGTTCAAGTCTGCACGCAGCTGCTTGCAACCCATAACGATATGACTTCCACCATAACTTTTACGTAGTGTCACGGTGATTTTCGGAACAGTGGCTTCTCCATAAGCATACAGCAACTGTGCACCGTGCAGGATAACCGCATTGTATTCCTGACCTGTTCCAGGCAGAAATCCGGGAACATCAACCAATGAGACTATCGGAATATTGAATGCATCGCAGAAACGTACGAAGCGTGCTCCCTTGCGGCTTGCATTTACATCCAGCACACCGGCATAGCATGACGGCTGGTTTGCCACAATGCCGACACTCTGACCATTGAAGCGTGCGAAACCTACTATAATGTTCTTTGCGAAGTTTGCCTGAACCTCAAAGAACTCACCATTGTCTGTAATGGCATTGATAACCTTGTACATGTCGTATGCCATGTTAGGATTATCCGGCAGAAGTTCATTGAGAGAATCCTCCTTACGGTCAATGGGGTCAGTGCATTCCACACGAGGAGCCTCCTCTGTATTGTTTGAAGGGATGTAGCTGAGAAGTTTCCTTATAAGAGCCATCGCGTCCTCTTCTGTCTTGGCTGTGAAATGAGTCACACCGCTCTTTGTGGCATGAACGGACGCTCCACCCAGATGTTCGGAATCGATATCCTCACCTGTTACTGTCTTTACAACCTTCGGACCGGTAAGGAACATGTATGATGTGTTTTCCATCATGAGAATAAAGTCTGTCAAGGCTGGTGAATAGACAGCACCTCCCGCGCATGGTCCGAAGATGCCGGAAATCTGCGGGATGACACCGCTTGCAAGAATGTTGCGTTCAAATATCTCTCCGTATCCGGCAAGAGCACATATTCCTTCCTGAATGCGAGCACCTCCGGAGTCATTCATACAGATTACCGGCGCACCCATGGTCATTGCCATATCCATGATTTTGCAAATCTTCTGCGACATTGTTTCAGACAATGAGCCTCCGTTAACGGTAAAGTCCTGGGCATAAAGATATACCAGACGACCGTCAATAGTTGCCGAACCGGCAACCACACCGTCTCCAAGAAACTGTTTCTTCTCCATACCGAAGTTATGGCAACGATGGAGCTTGAACATGTCATATTCTTCGAACGAACCTTTATCAACAAGCATCTCTATACGCTCACGTGCAGTATATTTTCCACGAGCATGCTGTTTCTCTATGGCAGCTTCGCCACCTCCAAGACGGGCTTTTTCGCGCTTGGCGACCAGCTCCTTGATTTTCTCTATTTGTTTACTCATAATTTAAATTTATTTCTCATCTTTTTAGTGGATTGCAAATGTACTAAAAAAAATACAATCAGAGACGTTGAAATCTAAAAAACAGATGTTATCATATATTTTTTGGCAAAAACAGTGCAAGCGAGAGCAACGAGAACCCGCTTTCATATTGACTAGCGCAGCCTGTTTTATTTAAAAATCATAATTGGCTCATACTTGAATCCACAAACGACAAAGGCAAAAGATCCGAAGCCCTCTCTATCACATACGTCATCTTTGTCCCATACAGCAAGATGCGTATTTCCTTTCCGTAACGGTCCTCTATTCCTAATATCACCTGCCGACATGCGCCACATGGAGTAACAGGCTCCGATAGGAAGCCATTGCTGTTCTGTGCAGCTATTGCGATAATTCTTACCGGACTGTCCGGGAACTGCGACTGTGCGGCAAATATAGCGGACCTTTCAGCGCATGTCCCCGATGGGAACGCCGCGTTCTCCTGGTTCGCTCCTATGACGGTCTTTCCGTTCTCCAACAGAAGTGCAGCCCCCACAGAGAAATGACTGTATGGAGAAAACGCGTGTGTTGTCGCCCTTTTTGCGTCTTCAATCAATCTTTGTTCATCCTCTGTCAAGTCAGAGACGTCGCAACTTCTGATTGTAATTTTGATTTCTTTTTCTTTCATTGCGGTATCTTTTATGTTCAGATTTCATAAAATACTCATATGCTCCAATGTCTGGTCTCTCATCCCTTTTCGCGCCACATCTGTCATATAACGCAGCGGTAGCCGGGTCTGCGGCGTTTATGGCAGGTGAGATGCTATCCAACCGGAAGTCGTATCTGAGATTCTGTGAATCGATCTTACGGAAATGTTTCACTCCGGTTTTAACAGTGTCCTCATATTCCTCAAATATTACATCGGCAAACCGCACGCTGTCCTCAGTTGTTATCTTGGGTGTGCGTATTATGCAATGGTCAAACAGATATGCTGCCGTTTTTTCCTCCTCATCACTTGCTGTCTGTATCATCATTTCATCATCAGCATATCCGGTAATAATGGAGTTTGCACATATGAGAGAGCTTTGAGGATACTTGTCCTCAGAAAAATAGAATGCGCTGCCCCTGTTTGAATCGAACGGATAAAACTGAGCGAATGTGCAGTTATTTATATCTGTTTTTCCACCTTTTATTGCTATACAATTATGCAGCGTATTGGTGAACTCGCAATTTTTTATAATTAAATTTGAGCTCTCTGCTGTAAGAGCATACCCCTGACAATTGTGTATGGTGCTGTTTTCAATAACGAGCTTCGGTCTTGAAACATCAGCAGAATCCACCCTTATGCCATCAAACGTACCATGTATATCGGTATATCTGATTTCGTTATCGTATGAAGTCTCGTAAAATCTTATACCAAGCCACTGTCCGCTAACATAGTCGTAAGGAAGATAGTCGAACATATTGTCAAGACGATCGCCTCTTAAAGTTATTTCACGTCCTGCCTCCCCCAGACAATTCAGCCTGCCGTAAACATTCATGCCTGCATCACCGTGAAAATATATAGTTGTGCCGGGGGATATTGTCAAAGTTGAGCCGTCGGTTACAGTTATGCCGCCATAAACGACAATAGGTTTGGAAACACTGTCAAATATTGAATCATTGTCTATAACAACATTTTTCATTATTGTAGCATCCCATGAATATGCCGTCAAATTCACTTTTTGCCGGATTCCGCTTTCAAGTGTGAATACAATGTTGTCTTCTATTTTCAATGGCTTATCTCCATTGTTAACCGGAGATGTAAGCTCAACAAATACACGTATGCTGTCTTTATTTCTTACTTCTATGCCGTTTGTCTGGAAACCTGACGACGGACTCAGGTATGTTCCATCGACATTCACACGAAACCCGGCTTGATTGCCGTTTTCCAAACGGACATTTATATTGCGCAATCCGCTACCGGACTTATTGTAGACCCAGAAAGAACGCGTTGATGACGGTACTGTTGAAAATACAGTATCCAACTTAATAGTATCCGCAGAAAAAGTAAGAGTGTCTGACGTGGACATACTGAACGAATCCTCATCGTCACAACTGCAAATGACATGTGATACTATAAGTACTATAAGTATATATATATATTCTGCCTTCATTAAAAATGAAACGAATATAATCCTGTTATATTGCCTATGACAATATAAATTTTATCCAATCACAATATTTTTCAAAAAAAAGTCGAAAATATTTGGTTATTTACCCAAAAGGAAGTACCTTTGCACTCGCATTTTGGAAATGAGCAAATAATAGTAATATTTATGCTGCATCCTTAGCTCAGTTGGTAGAGCAACTGACTCTTAATCAGTGGGTCTAGGGTTCGAATCCCTAAGGGGACACCATTTTAGGTAGTAAATTCAAACAGAGATGTTTGAATTTTTTGACCCTTTAAAGAGAAAATATAATGAATGGAGAAGAATAAAAGTGACAAAAGAAATTTATACAGGAAGTAAAGAAAATTGTAAAGAAGGTAATTTAATACTTATAAATGAATCATCTGATGATTCAAAATATAGAGTTATAGATAAACTTATGTTTAATGAAGAGTTAGTAGAAGTTTTACCAGACATAGATAGTGGAATGCAGGAAATTATTAAAAGTTTTTACTGCTCAGAACTATATTATAATAAGGTTTTAAAATATATTGACCCTATAGAATTATTAGACGAGTTAGGAGATAATCCGATATTAGTTTCTAGTAAAGAAAGCAAAGAATTTGATTATAGACATTTAGTTGCGCTTTACTTAGAATTATTTTTAGGAATAAAATCAAAAGAAATATTAATAGATGAAAACGGAAATATAAAAAATATTCCAAGACCAGATTATTTAAAATCAATGCTTGAATCTGTTATAAAAAGAAATTATCCTATGAATGGATTTGATAATATAAAAGATGCATCCAGACCATCCGGCGCAACGGCGTCACCACGCCGGTCATCATCA
>OKRY01000726.1_pt1 | contig 27062 bp, 25 predicted proteins | sample 1601121 | NCBI WGS metagenome assembly OKRY01 (sample SAMEA3541546, study PRJEB24748) | human gut metagenome | biome: human gut; feature: human-associated habitat; material: faeces | place: China | collected 2012
TCGTCGTTGCAGTTCGGATGGATATTCTGCTGAATACCAACTACATCCGGGATGCTGTTTGCATCAGCTTTTGCCTGAATGAGCTGCTTTCCATTGTGGAAAATACAAGTTTAATGGGGATCCCGTATCCGCCTGCAATCAAAAAAGCAATCGATGTTCTGCAAACGAAAATCGGCAGAACGGAAGAAACGACCGACAAGGAGGAAAAGTAATATGGCTATTTTAAGACCAGATGCAACAACGACTCTGAATGGAGTAAAAATCAACGAATATTTGCTTACCAAACACAATCCCAACCGCATTGATATGCCCTCTGTTTCCATGGCAGGGAAAATCATTGGTGTGACTGTCCACAACACAGACTGGATTTCTGTAGCAAGCGGAACGACCCCTGCGGAACAGTACACAAGAGCAACCGTCAATAACAATATGAAGGATGTGCGAGTTCATTACTATGTGGATAACGTGTGTGCATGGCAGAATCTGCCCCACAGTCTGAGCGGCTGGCACGCTGCTGACGGTTCTGGGAACGGCAACAGAAGAACCATTGCCATTGAGTGCATTATGTCCTCTGCATACAATTCTGTCGATAAAAAGTCGGAGGATAACTGTGCGAGACTTGCCGCAGCGTTATTAAAGCAATATGGATTGGACATCAACCATCTCTACACCCATACCCACTGGCTCAATGTTCGTGATGGACGAAACGGAACGATTGACCAGCTGAATACCATGTACAATCGGTACAAGATGTGCCCTGCGTACATTTTACCTCATTGGGCAGAGTTCAAGAAAAAGGTACAGTCTTATTTGAATGCTGGAACTCCCACTATTTCTGCACCTTCTACAAAGCAGCTTTACCGTGTGAGAAAGTCTTGGGCAGATGCGAAGTCGCAGCTGGGGGCGTATTCTTCCTTAGAAAATGCGAAAAAAGTGTGCAAGGTCGGATATTCTGTATTTGATGCCAACGGAAGTGCGGTCTACACCAATGGCAGCAAGTTCACCAAAGGACAGAAGGTTCTCATTCGTGCCAACACGCCACTGTTCGCCAGTGCAGAAACTACATCTGTAACCAGAAGAATCAGCGGCACTTACTATCTGTATGACGGCATTGCCTGCAAAAACGGTCGTTATCGTATCACCACAAAGCCGGATTTCTGCGGAAAAACACCGGTGGGACGATTTGTGACTGGTTATGTTTCTTGGGATAATTTCAATCAGTGAGGATTCTTTTATGGAACAACAAAAATTGATGGATGAACTGAATTACCACCGTGCTCAAAAGCTGACTGATGCGTTATATCATTTCGGTTTGATTTCCTTTGAGGAATATGACAAATTAACGCTCAAAAATCGGCATTCTTTCTCTCCGATTTACGTGGACTTATTGCCGAAAACGCTTGCAATTCCGCCGAAAAAGAGGTAATATGGACACGTCAAAAGGAGGTGCAGAAGCATGAAAACTATTACCAAAATTGAGGCAAATCGCTCAGCAGCTGTTCATCGAAAATGTCGTGTAGCGGCTTATTGCCGTGTTTCCACAGAGCATGATGACCAGATGGAAAGTCTGGGAACACAAAAAGAACATTATGCGGCGTGGATCAAACTGCATACAGAGTGGGAATCTGCGGGTATCTTTTATGATGCTGGCATTACTGGAACAAAAGCAGAAATTCGTCCTGGACTGCAAGATCTTTTACAGGCTTGCCGCATGGGCAGGGTAGACCGCATTTTGGTGAAATCCATCAGTCGGTTTTCCAGAAATACGGCGGAGTGCCTCGCTCTTGTTCGGGAACTATCAGGAATTGGGGTTTCCGTTTTCTTTGAAAAAGAAAACATAGACACCGGCAGTATGGAAAGCGAATTGTTTCTGACGATACTCAGCAGCATGGCAGAGGAAGAATCTTTATCCATATCCAGAAATGAGAAGTGGTCGGTACAGCACCGGTTTCAAAACGGTACCTATGTGTCATCGTCTTTCCCTTACGGGTATTGCAGAAATGACAGGGGAGAGCTGGTTCTCGAACCTGAGGAGGCAGAAATTGTGAAATACATTTTTTCTGCTTTGTTATCCGGAAAAAGTTCTTGTCAGATTGCAGGTCTGTTGGAACAGCAGGGGATCCCTTTCAAGAATGGACGTCATTGGTGTGATGCTACGATTCGTGGAATTGTTGCGAATGAAAAATATGTGGGAGATGTTTTGCTGCAGAAAACGTATACCGATGTACATTTTCATCGGCACAAAAATCATGGGGAAGTGGAATGTTATCTTCTTTCAGATCATCACATACCGATTGTTAGTCGGGAAACTTTTGCAAAAGCAAATGCAGTCATTCGACAGCGAGCTGCCGAAAAAGGCATTGTGTATGGTACAGGAAAGTATCAAAAGCGATATGCTTTTTCCGGAAAGGTGATTTGCGGCAAATGCGGCAGCACCTGCAAACGCAGGATCCACAGCGGCAATGAAATTGCATGGACGTGTGCGGCTCATATTGAAAGTGCTCAAAAATGTCCTATGAAATATGTGCGGGAGGAGGTATTGAAAGCCGCTTTTGTTACGCTGTTGAACAAACTGATTTTCAGCAGAAAGCACATTTTGAAACCATTGTTAGAACAGCTGAAAGCGAACAGCAATGATGAAAATGTCCGGCGAATGCAGGAACTGCAAAAGCAGCTGGAATCTCATGCTGAAAAGAGAAACACACTGCACCGTTTGTATGCACAAAAGGTTGTAGATCCTGTTTTATTCCGGCAGGAAATGAATGCTTTGCAGAAACAAGCGGAGTCCTGCCGTATGGAAATTGCACAGTTGGAACAGGAAACACATGGAGAAACTGAGATAATTGCAGAATTAAAACAGCTGCTGCGATTTACAGAGCAGCATTCTGCAATGTTGACGGAATTTCAGGAAACATGGTTTTCTGCATTTGCAGAACAAATAATTCTGTATGATCGGAATCATATTGGATTTCGGCTCAAATGCGGTCTGCTGTTAAAGGAGGAGATTTGATGGGACAGATTCCTTACGGCTACCGAATTGAAAACGGTGCTGCTGTGATCGTACCAGAAGAGGCAGCACAGATTCGCCTTATTTTTCAAAATTATATTGCCGGTATGAGTTTACAGTCGGCAGCAAGAGCAGCAGGTCATCCCATGGCACATAGCACTGTTCGTCGAATGCTGCAGCGAAAATGCTACCTTGGAGATGCTTTTTATCCGGCAATTCTGGACAAAGAAACTTATGCTCGGGCAAATGCAGAGTGGCAGCATCGTGCCAATGCAATGCAGCGAATGGGAAGAACGAGAAGAAAACCAGTATTTCCGCAGACAAGCTTTTCGCTGGAACTGCCGCAGCAAATGCCGGAACTGATTGGAAACACGCCATTCCAACAAGCAGAATATCTTTATCATTTGATTCAAAGCAAGGAGTAATGCAACAATGCCAAAGGTCACTACAATTCCACCCCGAAAGCAAAGAAATCATGCTGTCACGTCACAGGAAACTCGAAAAATCCGTGTGGCAGCCTATTGCCGTGTTTCCACGGATACAGAGGAACAGGCAACCAGCTATCAGGCACAAATTGCACATTATGAGGAAGTCATTCACAGGAATCCAGAATGGGTCTTTGCTGGGATCTATGCCGATGACGGCATCAGTGCAACCTCTACAAAACATCGGGAACAGTTTCATCAGATGATTCAGGACTGCATGGACGGAAAGATTGATATGCTTATTACCAAATCCATCAGCCGATTCGCCAGAAACACAGTAGATTGCCTGAATTACATCCGACAGCTGAAAGCACAAAACATTCCAATCTATTTTGAGAAAGAGTCCATCAACACAATGGATGCGAAAGGGGAGGTGCTGATTACCATTATGGCATCTCTGGCACAACAGGAATCAGAATCTCTGAGTCAGAATGTCAAACTGGGAATGCAGTATCGGTTTCAACAGGGAAAGGTGATGGTCAATGCCAGCTGTTTTCTTGGCTATGATAAGGACGAAAACGGAGATCTTGTGATCAATCCGGAACAAGCGGAAACCGTAAAACGAATCTATCGGGAATATCTGGAGGGAGCAAGCTGTCAGCAGATCGCAAGGGGACTGGAACGGGACGGTATCCAAACAGCAAGAGGGAATACCCGATGGCATGACAGTTCAATTCGGTTAATTCTGGAAAATGAAAAGTATATGGGAGATGCCCTTCTGCAAAAAACATATACTGTGGATTTTCTCAAGAAAAAACGCATTAAAAATAACGGTGAAATGCCGCAGTATTATGTGGAGGACGATCATGAGGCAATTATTCCCAGAGCATTGTTCTTACAGGTACAGGAGGAAATTGCAAGGCGTGGTTCACAGGTGGACTGTATGGGCAGACGGCGTGGATTTAGTGCAAAACACTGTTTTACTGGTTTGCTTTACTGTGCTGAATGTGGGGAACAATTCCGCAGAATCCATTGGAATAACCGAGGCTGCAAATCTGTGGTGTGGCGATGTATGACCAGACTGGAGAAAAAAGGAGCGTGTCATGCACGGACAGTCTATGAGGAATCTTTGAAACAAGCCTTTGTGGATGCTTTGAATCAATTGACAGGAGGCAGTGAAACATACCTTTCTATCTTACAGGAAAATATGGCTGAGGTGATTGAAATGGAACAATCCAATCTGCCCGAGGAAATACAGAGAAAATTAGATGTTCTTCAGAAAAAGTTGATCGAATGTGCAGAACGACATGAGGATTATGAGGAGATAGCACAGGAGATCTTTCGGCTGCGAAAGCAAAAGGAACAAGCTTTAAGGGAAAATGTTTCTCAACAGGAGCAGAAAGACCGTATGCGGGAACTGCGGGAATTTTTGGCTGCTCAGCCGCATCAGATTGCCGAATTTGATGAAACGCTGGTGCGACATTTGCTTGCCAAGATAACTGTTTTTTCAGAACGACTGGATTTTACATTTCAATCAGGTGTCGCGGTTTCCATTGAAAAGTGAATCACTTCAAAAATCCTCCTTTGCAAAATATAAAAGCAGGGGAGGATTTTTAGATTTTATAACGGCGTTGCTGTCTTGATTTCTCTTTAAATTTATGGTATACTAAGAAAAAACGGAGGTGCTGCATCATGGGAATCTATCTGAACCCAGGAAATGATTTGTTTTACTCTACAGTTACTTATTCTGAAATTTATGTGGATAAGACCATGTTGATTTCTTTCACCAATAAATGTTTGTTTGGAGAAAACAAGGAGATCTGCGTCAGCCGTCCCAGAAGATTCGGAAAGTCGATGGCAGAGAATATGCTGACGGCTTATTACAGCAAGGGCTGCGATTCGAGAGAATTGTTTTCCAAGTTTCAGATTGCACAGACACCGGATTTTGAAAAGCACTTGAACCGGTATAATGTGATTCACATCGATATGCAGAAATTCCTTGGCAGAACCAAAAATGTCCATGAAATGCTGGACTTCTTGCAGAAACGTGTGCTAAAAGAGATGAAACAGACATTCTCCGGGATAGAGCCAGAAGAAACCAGTTTGATTATTGCGTTGGAAGATCTGTACGGTCAATGTGAAGAAAAGTTTATCTTCATCATTGACGAATGGGATTCCATTTTCCGGGTGCATCGGGATAATGCGACTGCTCAAAAGGAATATCTGGATTTTCTGCGGGATCTTCTGAAAGGACAACCCTATGTGGCACTTGCCTATATGACTGGGATTCTTCCAATCAAGAAATACGGTCAACATTCTGCACTGAATATGTTTGATGAATACTCCATGACCAATCAATATGCACTCGCAGAATCTACTGGTTTTACAGAGAGGGAAGTTCGTCAACTTTGTGAATGTTATCAGATGTCTTTCGAGCAGACAAAAGATTGGTATGACGGATACAATGTCAACGGGGTGTCGATTTACAATCCAAGATCTGTGACATCAGCAATGATGAACCGAGTCTTCGACAGCTATTGGACGCAAACGGAAACCTATGAGGCCCTGAAAATGTACATTGTCCGCAACGAAAACGGCTTACGGGACAAGATCATTCGCATGATTGCCGGAGAGCATATTTCTATTAACACGAAAACATTCCAGAACGATATGTGTACCTTTGAAACAGCAGACGATATTTTGACTTTGCTGGTGCATCTGGGGTATCTGACTTATGATTTCGACACAAAAACTGCCTGGATTCCCAACAAGGAAGTGCGGCAGGAATTTCTCAATTCCATCCAGGGACAGGAGTTCCAGACGGTCAACAATGCCATTCATCGTTCCGACAAGCTGCTGCAATTGACACTGGCACAGAATGCGGAAAAGGTGGCGGAAATGCTTCAGGAAGTTCACTGTGACAACTGTTCTGTGATTCAGTACAACAATGAAAATTCGCTGGCTTGTGTGCTGAGTCTGGCATACTATTCCGCACAAGACAGCTATGCGGTTTATCGGGAGTTGCAGGGCGGAGAAGGCTTTGCGGATCTGGTATTTGTACCAAGAACCGGAAACCATAACCCGGCAATGATCGTGGAACTGAAATGGAATCAAAGCACTGGCATTGCACTGGGGCAAATCAAAGACCGGAACTATATTCGCTGTTTGAAGGATTATCATGGAAAAGTGCTGTTTGTTGGCGTGAACTATGATAAGAAGAGTAAAAAACACGCTTGTCAGTTTGAAATGGTTGACATTTAAGAATCTTTCTGATGGTGAAAAATGAATATTGTATTAGATCGATAGTGGGTGATGTATATGTCTAAAATTCTAATTATTACATGTTCTTACGATAAAACTATAGACTACATTATAGAAAAGAATAAATATAGAGCTAATTTTTTTAGATTTAATGTTGACTTGTTTGCAGATTATGGAATTACAATATCTAACTCCTACTGGGAAATATCGTATAGAAATAATACAATTAATAGTAATACAACTCTAAGTATATACTATCGTAAGCCTACTTTCCCAGATACAAGTGATTTTGCTCCTGAATACAGGCGAATCATTAATAGTGATATTCTTGCTATTATAGATGGACTGGCAAATAGCTTTAGTGGTGTTGTGCTCACAAAACCTTATTTATTAAGGCAGGCTGAAAACAAAATATTTCAATTGATATATGCAAAAAGCCACTCCATTTTAATGCCTAAATCATTTATTGGAAATAATGATTACTGGAAATGTATTAATGATCAAAGAATCATTAAGCCAATTTCTGTAGGGAAAATTGAGACTTCATCTGGAATAGCTATAATTCAAACAAATCTAATGCATGAGAATGACAGCTATGATAGTCCAGAATTAACCCCAGTATATATTCAGGAATATATTAAAAAAAGTTTTGAAGTAAGGATTACTGTAGTTGATGATGATTTTTTTGCTGTAAAGATTGTATCAGATAATATGATTGATTGGCGAGCTGGAAATAATAATCAATATGAAATTATCGACATTCCGATAGAAATAAAAAAATGTATTAAAATGATGATGAAAGATTTTCAGTTAAGATTTGGTGCTATAGACTACATAGTGGATGTTGATGGAAAATGGTATTTCCTTGAAATCAACCCAAATGGACAATGGCAATGGCTCGAATGTATCTTAGGTCTTTCTATTTCTGATAGTATTATGAACATGCTACTTGGGGGATAAAAATGAGAGTGAAGATAATTAATTTAATACTTTTAATTGCTTCTTGGCTTCCTGTTTTTTCGTTAACAGAAGATGAGAAATATGGAGAGTTAAAAATTGATAACAGTATTGCTGTTAGGTCACAATTAAGAACATGGCGGCTAAGTCTTTTTCAAATTATGCTCGGTGCTTATAAATTCTACATATTAACACTTAGTAGAACTTATGATAATAACACTAATAAAGTTTTGTATCATCCAAAACTTTTCAAACTAATATCATTAAAGAAGATTTTCGATAAAAATGACCATCATATAGAGCAGATATATAATGACTACTATATGCGTTTGAATAATTCAAAGATGACGGAAGATCGCTTGGAAAAAGAAAAAGAGAGTTTATGTTATCATATAGAAGTAGAAAATAGTAGGCTCGAAAAAAGCGACAATAAAATGAATATTTATACTACTGTATTACTAACAGCATTACCAATACTTTTAGGCATAAGTTTTGATTCAATATTATTATTGTTTAAAACCAATATGATCTACAAAGCTTTTTTTATCATCTCGGCATATTTTGTCATGAATATAGTATTATATCTCTTTCAATACATTAAAGTTGGAAAGTATAATATGAGCAGATTTTCAACATTAAAAGAGGAACAAGATGAGAATTTGACTCAAAGGTTAGTTTCACAGTATTATTATGATTATCAATCCTTAAAAAATAAGGCAAATTTTTTTGTGAGTTATGTATTAAATATCCAAAAATGGATGGAAGCATCATTAACCCTATTTATTATAGCTTTTTCTTATCATCAGATTTATATGCATTTCTCAAATGCACCAAAAAGAGTTGACACTTCAAATAGTATTATTTATAATATGGATGTAGCTACTTTAAATGATCCTTACTCAAAGGATTCCATACAGTTAACGAATATAAAAAAGTGCGTACAGATGCAGGATGCAGATATGATGATTGTCATCTATAATGATCAATCAGATATTGGTATTATTAAGAGTGAATTTCTTATATTTGATTCGTCATTTGAAATACAATATGTTAATGACAACCAATTAGAACCTGATGATATTAAAATATTAGTATATAAAAAGGAGTATTCGTAATGAAAAAGCATATTCTGTCGAATTATTTAAAGCAAGTAAAAAAGTTAGTAATTCCTTCTAAGGATGATACTATTGTTACAGAATCGATGGAAACGAGTGATATAGATGAATTTAGATATGATAGAGGAGAGTATGTTCATGATTCTGATGGGACTCTGACTCATTCTATTGAAACGTCAGATCCAGACGAATTTAAATTAGATATAACAGGCGAAACAAGATCAATTGAAACATCGGATCCAGATAATTTCTTTATTCTTGACAACTCCTACTATGATAACACGCAAACAACATTTAGTGTAGAGCAAGGAGATATGGATGAATTTGCTTTGCTGTAAGAAATACGATTAGGGCATAGAATTTTTGATCAGTAGAAAAGTGTCAAAATTGCTCATTTTACCCAGTTGACGCACTAATATGGTTGTCATAGTGACATCAATATCAGGCTTTCAAGGCACGTTGAGTGCGTAGTATTGATGTCGAGAGTGAACCCAAAGAAATAAGAAAAGTGTTGCTTTTTAAGGCTTATTCAAATGCTATCGTTAAATGGTATCAATAGCAGGGAATAAGTCTTTATTTTTTGTGCTGAAATTCACTTCGTGGGAACATATCTACGGATTAGGGTTGACAAAACACTATGAATATTGCAAAAAGTGAACCCTTTTTGCAGTCAAAAGGGTTCACTTTATAACGATAGGGGGTTCAGTAGATTTAGCGGTTATACACCATTAAAGCAGGTCGTTGAGAAGATTCATACATTTTGTCTTTTGCTGGAGATTTGCACTGCCGTAAACATTCAGTGTGAAAGAAACATTTTTATGTCCGAGAATTTCAGAGAGTGATTTGATGTCGAACTCTGGCATTTCAATTGCTCTGACAGCAAAAGTGTGGCGAATTTCGTGAAATTTCACTTTTTCCAGTTCGTTTCTTTTCAAAAAGCGTGAGAAGAACTGGCGATAGGTGCGAGGTTCTGTCGGTTTTGCCTTGCCAGTCAGAAAGTAGTGATTCGGGTTATCCGTATAGAACTTTTTGATAATGTTCATGAGTAGGGACGGAACAGGAATGGTTCTCGCAGAAGTTTTTGTTTTAGGTGGTCCTATGTAAATATAGGATTCACCCTTTTTCTTATCGTAAATGCGTTGAACCGTTTTGTTAATGTTGAGAGTTTTTTCTGTCAAAGAAATATCCTTCATTTGCAAACCACAAAGCTCACCGATTCGCACACCTGTAAAGAGAGCGATGAGGATGCCAGCTGTCTTTCTGTTCAAGTCCATGTAGATGCACTGAATCAGTTCCTGTTCCTGTTCTCTGGAAAGAGAAATTACCTTTTTAACACCGAGTTCCTTCGGGTATTCAATCAAATCCCAATTCAGCAACGGAATAATTCTTTCCTTGTATGCGTATTCCATTGAAAGTCTGAGAACGAGAATAACATCACGGATTGTTTTAACCGTAAGCCCTCCAGTATTATCCAGTCTTCCAGCTTCGTAGAGATACGAAATGTAATTCTGGATGTCGGTTTCTGTGATGCTGCCGATTTTACGCTTACCGAAATAGGGGATAAGATGATTTTCAGCGATCAGCGTAAATCCAGCGTGGGTTGACGGTGTGATCATTGGTTTCTTTTGATTTAACCAAGTGTTCACAAGCGTCTTGAATTGTGTATTGTTAGTCATTTAGACCACCTCCACGAATGCAATCATGCGGAGGGTTTGATGGACATTATAATCCTTAAGTAACGGTCTTGAAAATCGTCCGAAACTGAGATTTCCGGGGTTTGATGAGCCGTGGAACGAAGTAGAATTATCTCATGTACTTTGTGAAAGAAATGAGTATGCTGAAAAAGATGGAGCCTATGATCATGTTACACTATCAAAAGATGGAATATATGCAAAGACAGCACGATATGATAGAGATTTTCTTGTATCAACTGAAAATAAGAAGTATAAAGTAACACATTATAGCGACCTTTGCTATAATCCAGCTAACCTTAAATTTGGTGTAATCTGTTTAAACACATACGGCGATGCTATTTTTTCTCCGATTTACATCACATTTGAAATCAACAAAAATTATGATGCAAATTTTATTGGAGCCAATCTTACACGTTACAATTTTATAAATTATGCATTACGTTTCCAACAGGGAACTGTCTATGAACGAATGGCAGTTTCTCCTGAAGATTTTTTGAGCATAAAATGCTTTTTTCCGAATGAGAGAGAACAAAAGAAAATTTCTTCATTTGTTGGGCTATTAGATAAACGTATTGCAAAACAGCAGCAGTTAATAGATACCCTCAAGAAGTATAAAAGAGGACTATCCAATGTGCTCTTTGACGGATTGCTCGAAGATAGCAACAGTCATCTATGCACCTTTGGAAATGTGATGACAATTCTGCAAAACAACACCTTTTCCAGAGATGACTTGTCTTCCGGTTGCGATGAAATTAGGAATATTCATTATGGAGATGTTCTGATTAAGTATGGTGCGTTAGTTGATTTTCGGAATGCCATTATTCCATCAATTAAAGCCGATCGGGACATTTCAAAATTTTCCGAATCAAGTTATTTACAGAATGGTGATGTAGTTTTTGCCGATACTGCTGAAGATTATACCGTAGGAAAAGCTACTGAAATAATTGGAGCAGAAAATGTTGCTGCTTTATCGGGATTACATACCATTCCTTGCCGTCCTCAAAAGAAATTTGCTCCTATGTATCTCGGTTACTACTTCAATTCTGATTATTTCAAGAGACAACTCTATCCAATGATTCAAGGAACAAAGGTTTCCTCAATCAGTAAAAGCGAAATGGTAAAGTCAAAAATCATCATTCCAAATATGCAATTGCAAAATCGGATTGCATCTATTTTAAAGGCGTTGGATGATCGAATTGATGCCGCAAAATTAACATCTGCTCGAATTATGGAGTTTAGAAAGGGGTTGTTACAACAGCTATTTATATGAAGAGCTGTTGTAATAGTCCAGTGCGAAGACTTTCAATAGCTTGTAATTGTCTTTGAGAGGTTTCATATTTTCTTTGAATGTTTGAGAGAAATTCAGCTATTGCAGTTTGTTCTCTTGTGTCACTTGGCAGACAATGAACAGTATTAAAAAATCCGTCCGTTGGAACATTCAATAAGCCATGGTTTCTTGCTCCTTCTGCACATATCTTGTTTATGCCTTTATGCCATTGTGATGACTCAAAATACCATTTTACAAGGTCACTGTTAAGTTTATCATCTTTGATACAAAAGCATATATACAGTGTAGATACTGCACCCATGGGATATAGTTCAAGCCTCTTAATTGAGCCAAATGGATAATCATTGGAGGTACTACGATTATACGCATATTCGCCGTTCTTCAAAAGATAGTAGCCACTCATATCTGTACTTGCTACTACTTTTGAAAAGAAATCTCTTTGGTCTATTAATCCATATTGAGCTGAAATGGTTAGAGGAATATCAGTTTGTTTTCCGTTCTTTCGAATAACTCTTGTAGCAAATTCGGATATTTTGTAGTGTTTCCAAGGTTTTTGAGCTTTTTGCGGGGCAAGACGCATTTTCTGAGAAAATACAGCTTCAAATACACCTCTTTTATACTTCTATTCAAGCACCATAGAACAAACAAAATCCCTTGCAGTAGCGGGTAATTCTGCTACCGCAAGGGATTATTTATTTGTTATAAATACTCAATTGAGTGCTTTAAATCCTCCTCAAGTAACGGTCTTGAAAATCGTCCGAAACTGAGATTTCCGGGGTTTGATGAGCCGTACAAGCAATGCCGTATTGGAGACATATATGCAGAGAGAAGCCAGCGTGGAGACTCCAATATGGAATTACTATCTGTAACAATGAATGATGGTGTAATGCCTCGCTCTGAAATTGAAGGTAAAGACAATTCCAGCGAAGATAAAAGTAACTATAAGATTGTTCACAAAGGTGATATGGTCTACAATTCTATGCGGATGTGGCAAGGAGCAAATGGTATTTCTCCATGTGACGGCATTGTCAGCCCTGCTTATACAGTTCTAATGCCCAAACAGGAGATCAACAATGGTTATTTTGCAGCACTCTTCAAAAATTCAAACTTAATCAATGAGTTCAGAAAAAATTCTCAGGGAATGACATCAGATACATGGAATTTGAAATATCCTCAGATAGAAACTATTAAGGTGCAGATTCCCTCTATTTCTGAGCAAAATAAGGTATCAGAAATATTCCGAATCCTTGATGAAAGAATAGCTGCACAATCTCAGTTGATTGATACCCTCAAGAAGTATAAAAGAGGACTTCTTTCTGCTGTGTTCTCGCAAAACACTTCCTTGTTTTCAACTGCTGATTTCTATGCTTTTTCTGAATTGGCAGTACGTAGAAACGAGAAATACAACCCCAAATGTAATGCTCATGCTACCTGTATCGAACTTGAACATATTGAGCAGGAAACAGGACGCATTATAGGATCAACTTGTGCCGACTATCAAAACAGCGTAAAAACAGTATGCAAGCCCGGAGATGTGATGTTTGGTAAACTTCGCCCGTATTTGAGAAAGTACGCATTCGTTCAGAAAGAGTGCGTTTGTTCCTCAGAAATATGGTCTTTGATTCCAACCGATATTTTGATTCCCAAATATCTTTTCTATCTTATTCAATCAGAGTCATTCATGAAAGTTGCTAATGTAAGCTCTGGAACGAAAATGCCTCGTGCCGAGTGGTCAACAATTGCAAAAGGTGATTTTCTTATTCCATCAAAGGATGACCAGCAAGCGACAATAGACATTCTTGAAGCCACAGATCATATAATTGCATCTCATGTAGCAATTTATGATTGTCTTATAGAATACAAAAAAGGATTGCTTCAATACTTATTTATATAAATAATTTCTGCAATAATGATTTGTGCTGCTTTTGAAGCAACTCAAGTTCTTTGTTGCTTTGATCTATTCGGTCTGAAATTGCTGCCAAAATTGCTACTATTTTCTTTTGAGAGAGTTGGTCTGGATAAGTTACTTCAATCTTGGATATTTCAGTTGCTTGAACGTGAACAATGGACTTACCTTGAGCTATACGAGCAATTTTATCGTTAACTATATGATTTAGAATATAACTCATAATTTGTCCGTCTATTTGTGTGCAGCGATAAATATTAAGATCACCTGCGAGAATGACATCAGGAACCATAACGCAAGAAGCTGTAGAAATTTCTTCTGGTGTCTCACCAGAGGTTGGTATAATCACATCTCCCTTACGACTGTAATACAGATCATCAACATTTGCTTTTGTTTTACGTATTACTTTTGTTATGACTTCATTGTAAGTTGTATATAATTCTCCATATAAAATAAATGGTATACCTTCCGATGATATATCCGATTTTGATAAGGGGGCTCCCTTAATAAAAATTCCAATATCACCAACTCTTGCTGTTGTCCATTTGACATTTTGTAACTTACAATCCTTTGGAGAAAGTAATGCTTGAATGACACCTCTTTTATACTTCTTGAGGGATGCCACAAGTTTCTCTTGTGCAGCTATTCTTTCATCTAGACTTTGGAGGAAGGATGCAATTTTGCTCTGTTCCTGCTCTGACGGAATATTGATGGGCATAGCAAAGAAAACATCATCTTTTATACTTACTCTATCATGACGTGCCCCACTATCGCCTGACATATAGACGTATCTATGCCAAACGGAAGAACGAAAATACCATTCAAAATACAATGGATTTATTTCAAATTTTGCTCTAAAGCACAGATATAATGGAGAAACAATGCCATCTTTGGAATATTTATAACTGCTTATTGGTCCATAAGGTGCATCTGTTGATTTGCGTGGGTTGTATACAAAATCACTTTTATGAATTATATAGTAATTATTTATATTATTTCTATTAGCAATATCTTTATCGAAGTATTCTCTTTGTGAAATCAACCCAAATTTAGCAGAATTACAAATCACATTTGTTATTTTCCCATCTGTATTCTTTTTTATATTTTTTATGAAAATAGCTGACAGAGTCGTTTCTTTCCACGGCTCATCAAACCCCGGAAATCTCAGTTTCGGACGATTTTCAAGACCGTTACTTGAGGATACATTTGCCATATTATTTGCCCTCCACGTCAAATGGGAAATCAAGTCCCAATTCATCAAAAAACGGTTTTAATTCTGCATCAATTCCCTTGATTTCAGTTTGCAGTTTTCGGATATCAGCAGCTACTTCATTTAGATCAATTTCCTCTTCTGGCTCGAATGTATCTACATAACGAGGAATGTTAAGATTGAAACCATTTTCTTCAATTTCCTGTATCGTTGCAACGTGTGCGTATTTGTCTACATCTTCACGTTTTTCATATGTTTCAACAATTTTATCAATGTCACATTCACGGAGAATATTCTGATTTTTTCCTGCTTCAAAGTCTCTGGAAGCATCAATAAACAAAATATTGTCAGAATTTCCATTACGTTCTCTTTTCAGAACCAGAACACAAACCGGAATACCTGTACCGAAGAAGAGGTTCGCAGGAAGTCCGATTACTGCATCCAGAACATTCAATTTCTGAATCAAATGCTTGCGGATTACTTCTTCTGCTGCTCCACGGAATAAAACACCGTGAGGGAGAAGAACTACTGCACGTCCGTCCTCGTCCATATGGTATACCATGTGCTGGACAAAAGCAAAGTCTGCTTTGCTCTTAGGTGCAAGTTTTCCATATTCATTGAAACGTTCATCTTCCAAAAAATGTGCATCGGCAGACCATTTTGCAGAATAAGGGGGATTCGCCACCTGAACACGGAACTTCATATCTCCAAAACCGTCATGTTCCAAGGTGTCACCATTGTATATATCGAAATTACGGTACGGAATACCACGCAGTATCATGTTCATGCGAGCAAGGTTATATGTGGTAGAAGTCAATTCCTGACCATAGTAGTTACGTACATTTGCATATTTCTTCAATCTTAGCAGAAGTGAGCCAGAACCACAGGTAGGGTCTGCAGCAGCCTTAACATCTGTCAGACCAAGGCAAGCAAGACGGCATAGTAATTCGGCAGGACCCGAAGGTGTATAGAATTCACCGGCTTTTTTTCCAGCAGTAGCAGCAAACTGTCCAATCAAGTATTCATAAGCATTACCAAGAATATCAATTTTTGTATCTTCTACACTGAAATTGATTTCATCTAAAGAAGAGATGATTTTTGCCATAACAGCACTTCTGTCTTTAACGGTATGACCAAGCTTAGTGGAATCAAGCTGCATATCCAGGAACAGTCCATCGAAATCTTCCTGAGAATCATTTCCAATAGTGGATTCCATCAATGCATTGATTGCTTTCTGCAAAAATTCAATGTCAAAGGAGCGGTTTTCAACCATGCTGACCATTTTGCGGAAAAGGTATTGCGGTTCAATTACATAGCCAAGGTCACGAAGAGCTTCTTCAATAACAGCAGATTTGTATTCTTCATCTGCCCAAGCTTCTTCATAACTTATGTCATCGTCTTTAAGAAGGTTGACCATATATTTTTCAGTACGGTTGGAGAGGTAATAGTAGAAAATCATGCCCAGTATATAATTTTTAAATTCATACGCTTCCATATTGCCTCTGAGGGCATTTGCCATTGCCCATAATTTATTGCACAACTCTTTTTGATGTGCCTGAATTGAATTATCCATGCTAAAATCTCCTTATTGATATTTTTCCGTGTGGTGTCTTATAAAGTCTACAATGCGATTTACCAAAGAACGTTTTTTTAACAGTGGCATAGGTTTCTCAATGCGGTCACGAATATTTCCTGCATCCATTGTGCCGGAAAATTCATATTCTGAGATGATATCTGTCAGCATCGAAGAATCAATGCTTTCTTTTTCTGCAAAAGCAACAATTTCTTCTCGTTTTGTGTCATTTTCAAAATCGTTGTAAGCAGCATCGATTTCATCAGCACTTTCCAGTCCAATAACCACTCTGTCCAGAAACGCTTGTAAAATTTCAACTTTGCGTAATAACTGTGGATTATCTGTTCTGTTCAACTCATCTTTGATATGCTTAATATCATAATTTTTTTGTTTTACATCGTCAAAGTGAATGTTTCGAATTAAGTTCATAATATAGGCAACATTGATACGATCGCTTTCCATTAACTCAATACAGAAGTCCACATCATTTAAAACAGAAACAACTTCACGATCTTTGCTTTGTCTGGAATACAGCATCAAATATTTACTCTTGTAGTCTTGATATTCCTGCTCAGACATTATGAGTGCATCTTGATCAAAGCTGAATTCAATGAATGTCTGTAGGGATTGTAGATACTTTGTCAGTTCTCGGAAGGTAACAACAAAAAGTTTTTGGTCTTCTTCGCTTTGCATTGTATCTACGGATTCAGGAAATAATGCAACTTCTTTCAGCTTTATAACCATTTCATTGAACTTCTCAACAAAATATTGATACCCAGGAACAACAATTCCAGTGGTGTCTTTGCTGTTCGAGAATAAAGCTAATGCATCATCAGTACGTTTTTTTAGATTTCGATAGCATATGATAATTCCAAATGGCTTGGTTTCTTTTTCAACACGATTTGTACGTGAATAAGCTTGTAGCAAATCATGATATTTCAAATCTTTATCTACATAAAGGACAGAAAGTTGTTTGCTGTCAAATCCAGTTAAGAACATATTTACGACCAATAAAATATCTAATGACTTCGTTTTTTTGCCTTTTACACGGTCGGAAATATCCTTGTGATAGGCAGAGAATGTATCAGTAGAAAAGTTAGTACCATACATCTCATTATAGTCTGCTATGATTTTCTCTAAAGAATCTCTGCTATGCTCATCTTTTCCTTCTGCATCTTCATTTTGACCATAAGAAAAGATTCCACTTATATTTAAGTCATGTTTAATCTGCTTGAAAATTTTATAATATTTTACAAGTGCGTCAATAGAAGAAACGGCAAAAATAGCAGTATATTGTCCATTTCGTGTTTTAGATTTATGATTCTGAACAATATGATTGGCAATTAAAGACATTCTTTCATCTGACATATAGAGTTCCCCTATATCGATTGCGTCAGCAAGAGTAGGGTCGTCCCAGTTGAAATCGCCCTCCATAGTCTTTATGTATTCAATATGGAAGCCAAGAACATTGTTATCAAAGATGGCATCTTTAATTAGGTAATTATGCAAACATTCACCGAACAGCATTTCTGTTGTCTGTGTGATTTTTCCTTCTGTTTTTCCATTAACTTCAAAACGAGGTGTTCCAGTAAAACCAAAGAATTGAGCTTTTCTAAAGTGACGAACAATATCCTTATGCATATCGCCAAATTGACTACGGTGACATTCGTCAATGATAAAGATAACCTTTTCATCTTGGTATGCCTCCATTACTTTTGCATATTGCGGACGTTTGACAGCATTGGCCATTTTCTGCATTGTGGTGACAATAAGCTGTCGATTTTTATCTTTCATCTGGCGAACCAGAACATCTGTACGATCTGTTACATCGACAGAACCGGCTTCAAATTTGTTGAATTCTTCAGTAGTCTGAGAATCCAAGTCTTTTCTGTCTACAAGGAATATTACTTTTTTAATATTTGGATTGGAAGCAAGAATTTGTGCTGTTTTAAATGATGTCAATGTTTTTCCTGCACCTGTTGTATGCCAGATATATGCGTTTCTGTTTGTAAGTGTGGCCTGACGAATTAGGGCTTCTACAGCATATACTTGGTAAGGTCGCATTACCATTAAGATTTTATCTGTGTCATTTAAAATTGTATAGCGTGTCAGCATCTTAATGATATGGTCTCTCGCAAGAAAAGAAATTGAGAAATCCTTTAGATTAGTAATACGGATATTATTAAAATCAGTCCAGAAAAAAGCGAGACTGTACATCAAATCACGGTCAGAATTAGCAAAATATTTAGTATCTACTCCGTTAGATACAATAAAAAGCTGTATAAAATGATATAACCCATTGTAGGAATGTTTTTTGTATCGCATTACTTGATTGACTGCTTCACGAATATCAATACCACGGCGTTTCAATTCTACTTGGATTAATGGAAGACCATTCACTAAAATTGTAACATCATAACGGTTTACGTATTTACCAGTAACAGTTGTTTGGTTGGCTACTTGAAAAATATTCTTTGTATGATCTGTATCAAAGAAAGAAAGGTATATTTTATCTCCATTTTCCCGTTCCAATACAAATTTGTCTCTAAGAATTTTTGCACTTTGAAAAATAGATTTTCCAAGCATGAGATTAAAAATGCGTTCCCATTCTTTTTCGGTTAGCGGTGTACTAAGCTTTGATGCATTAAAAGTTTCAAATTGCACCTTGAAATTTTCAACCAATGCATCATAATCCGGAATTGCTACAGTGCTGTATTCCTGTTTATTCAGTTGTTCTATAAATTGCTGTTCAAGAGCAGCTTCACTTTGATATGCCATGTCTTCAACTCCTTTACTTGAGGATACTTACAAAAAATAGTGTGATATAGAATTATCATTTTTTAAATTACAAACTGTTTCGTTACTCTGTAATCTTCCCGTTTCTCACATAGTCATCAATTTCTGAGATTTTAAATTTATACTGTTTTCCTGCTTTGTAGTAGGGAATCTTATTTGCCTTTATCCATGCACGAATGGTATCCTTACTCACGCTGAGATGATTCGCAATGTCATCTAAATTGACCCATTTCTCTACCACATTGTTTTCGCCGTTCATTATGTACCTCCAACTTATAATTGAAATCCTAATTCACGTAATTCTGCTATCAGATTTACTTTCTTTATACACCAGTGCGTTCTGTTGAACTCATTGAAAAATGAATTGCCTTGTATATCTAAGTCAAATAAAGATTCATTCAGTCGCTGCTGTGGCAGAAGATAAATAATATGCGGATATATCTTCACTGCCTCGTGACGAACTTTTAACTGACGGATATAGCCCAATCCAAGAAGCTGCTTTTCATTTGTATGCCCATAACTGACATTTTCATTTGCAAAGATAGATGGAAAAGTAAGTACTCTTTTTTGTGTTTCTGATGATGAAATCGGAAATTCTTTTACTAATTCATCGCCCATATACTCTTTCAAGGAACGGTCAATGCTTAATGTGAAAGGCTGTGTGTTATAAAGATCTATCTCATCTCTAACGATCAGATTATAATATTCGTTATTAAGAGAGAGCGTTGCAAGTTTCGGAGCTTGTATTACAAGCTGAGGTGGTGTATTAAGCGTTTGCAATGTGACATTCAAATTATCAACATGATTTGCAAATACATTTTTTTCACCCGTTTGCTGAATTGTTTGAGTATCCGGATGAAGGCTTAAAGTTACAGGCTGATTGGGTTGTATGTCATTTGACATCGCAGAACCTCCTTTTTAGTTTCATAGATTCAATATATCAACGTGGTCGATGTGTACATTTTTCTCACCGTACTGATTTACAATAGTTGCATGATTGATATATTGTGTTGTTGCTTTTTGATTTTTATCTTCAAAGATATTGTCTTCAGCAGCTTTTGGGATGGATTCTACGAAAATTTCCTGTGTAATACAATCACTTACTGTTCCTGCATACTTTCCACGGTTTGGATACCACTGCTGATATGTTGCTGCACCTCTTTCATTACAATCGGAGCGACGCATAATAATAAAGTGCCAGATTCCCAGAAGAAAAGGTTCTATCACAAAAGATTCCATTTCAATCAATTTTTCTTTGGTAACAAAAGCACCATTTTCAAATATGTAAAAAGGAGTATCGGATTCAATGGTGTAGTCACTTTTAATCATACCAAGCAAACAACGTGTAAGCTGGATATACTTATTAGAGTCTGTAAATTCTTGTACAAACTCAGACATCAATATCAAAGCAGATGAATCGGAACTTTTTATATCTTTATCAAATGACCATTTCATATCCGCATCAGAAAAAGATGTAAAAGCTTCCAGTGAGTTGGTGCAGGTTTTGAATTGACTGGTATAAGTCTTTAAACTGGAACAGTTCATAAAATCTTTCATTTGATAAACTGAAATAAGCCTCCTGAACGTTTCTTGTTCAGAGAGGCTTTCTTTGTATCCTTTTGTATGCTCTGTAGAGGTTGTAAGAACAGGTCTTGCTCTTAGCAGTTGTGTAAAAAATGTACCGCCACAGAGATAGGGAATTGATTCACTTGCCATAGGTTGCCTCTGATTTTCAAATATTAACTCGATTAACGGAAAATGCTATTGCAATTAACCGGATTAACGATATTCTTTTTATTAGATGAAGTAAAAATCCACATCAAATCATATTAAAACTTATTATATCAGAAATACACACACTTTACCAGTGGTAAGACGTAAATTTTGTATGAACAGCTAAAAGAAGTCGCTTTGGAGAGTTAGTATTTGGCTGAAATACACATACATCGTTGATGTTATTTCTGATAATTCAATGGAGAGCAACATCTCCGAAAAATTCATACTGTGCCTGATTACGTATAGGGCAATGTCTGGATACATAAAAAGCTTTTTTCAAAAAGCTGAAATGTGTACCCTTTCTTCCTTATACCTTTTTTCAGGCAAAAGGATAGTCAGGCTACACGAACCTGACTTTTTTGTATCTGCGTTGCCCTTGCTGTCACAGGCAGAAAGGACAACCTATGAAAAATCATATCAAACGCAACTACAATGGAGAAGAAATTAAATCCGGAGAGATTCTTGTGCCAATTATGTACAGCGATTTTGCTGAATCTTACTGTACGAATCAGGAATGTGTTAAAACTATTTCTGTAGGTGGCAGACAATTTAAGGTCATGTATGTTGCTGTTCCCAAAGAAATCGCTAAATACGCACGAAACTCATTCAATTTAGCTGTAAATGAACAATTGGGTCATTACACAGTAAGAAATTCTGTATCCGTCAATAAATTGGAAGATGCCTATGAACTTGAAATGGAAGCTTCACCTTCACCGGAAGATGAAATTATGGAAAAAGAAGAAAAGCGTGAAATTACAAAACTTATCACAGATTTGATTCATCAGTTAATTGAACAATCTCCAAAGCACGGTTTTGCTGCCTTGCTTCTTATCAATAATATTAAGGGGAAGGAGTTTCATGAAAAAATGCATCTTGGACATGATGCAGCAAATACAGTTCGCAAACAAGCAGAGGACTTTTTAAGGTGTGGTCTTGTTAATATTGATATCAATGGTATTCACTCTAAGAAGTCGAAGAATACGGCCTATTATCGTGAAGAGGCCTATCGTTTGCTTGATGCTCTGTTAAAAATGTACAATGCTTAAAAAAGCAGCAGTTCTGACTATGCAAGTGGTCAGTTCTGCTGCTTTTTTTAATCTTTCTTATAAAATTCACATTCATATCCGTCAGCACGGAGAATCAGACATTTTGCCCATTTTGGCGTTCTTGCCATTTGCTGACAAACTTCTTCAAGGGACATATCCTTTGGTGCTTCGATAATCATTTCATCGTGTACATGAGCAACAATGAAGCAGTGGGAGAGTGTCTGCATGGAATACATCAGCAGATCTCTTGCAATTCCCTGAACGATGTTTTCTACAAATTTCGGTCCATAGCTTTCAAGCCTGTCCCATTTCTTTTGAGCGTTAATGCCCATATATGTAACAGATTCACCGCCAAACTGATTCTCTCCAATGCGTGGCTTTGCGTAAGCAAGCCGTCTGCCGCTTGGAAGTTCAATAAACAGAAAACCTGCCTCATACGAGAATTTTAATCCGTGTGTTTCTGTTGACGTTTTTTCTTTGATCGCCTTTTTTACAGCCTTATCTACCGTCCACCAAAGTTCTGTAATATGCGGTGAAGCTTCACGCCAGTCGGTTACGATTTGCTTTAGTTCCGCATCAGACAAACCGAGAGAATCCGCTCCCATAGCCTTCATAGCACCGACTGATCCGCCGTAGCCACAGTTGTGGACGAGTTTTCCTGAAACCGTAAATCTGTGATTAGGACCTGCATTCTTTAAATCATATACACGTGACTGGCTTTTACTGATAAAGACCTCATCTGCTGTTTTCTCATTTGCGAAAATGTGGTTCTTCCATGAATATTGCAGTGCAATTGCACCGTTTCCTGTGCTAACAAGCTGAGAACCTGTTGCAGCGGCAATACCGAATGGAATGGGTGTTATCCTGCCTTCAACCCACACAAGGTGGTCGGGGGTTGCCGTAAGTCCGTCATAAGAAATGACATTGCATTTTCCTTTATAGATCACGCCCTGATGCGGTATCCATTTCACGCCGTCCCATACTTTATCGGAAACAGAAACTCTTTCTATTGGTTTCAATCCATGATTTGTAAGAACAAGCTGCCCTTCAGCAATACACGCCAATTCCGCAACCTTGCCTTTTTGCCTTAAATGTCCGTTTTCACCATGCTTTACAACAGGCACACCAAACATCTTTGATGCCGATGCACAGTAAATGTCCTCGCCGTTTGCAAAAGCCTTCATTCGCCATTCTTCGCCTGCAAGCCACGCAATCACTCTTGCTTCAATGGCAGAGAAGTCAGCTACAATAAACTTCATACCCTGTCTTGGAATAAAGGCGGTGCGGATAAGTTGTGACAGCGTATCAGGCACATCATCATACAGCATCTGAATATCTTCAAAAGAACCGTACTTTACAAGTTCTTTTGCCTCTGTCAAATCCGGCAAGTGATTCTGCGGAAGATTTTGCAATTGCACATTTCTGCCAGCCCAACGCCCCGTTCTTGATGCCCCATAAAAGCTGAACATCCCTCTTGCACGATTATCGCTGCAAGCTGTATTTTTCATAGCGGTATACTTTTTCACAGAGGATTTTGACAACTGCAAACGCATCTGAAGCACGGATTTCACAGGTTCTTTTGCAGTTTTGATGAGTTCCTGCACCTGTGCTTTTCCGAGAGAATCCGACTTGTAACCCTGTGTTTCAAGCCAATCCAGCAACTGATATACAGAATTCGGATTTTCTACACCTGTCAGCCTTTTCATTTCAACTGTCAGTTCTTCTTTTGCCTCTGCATCAAGGCTAATTGCCTTATCAGCAAGCTGCATATCTACGAGAATACCTCTGTCGTTGATTTCCTGGTCAAGATAAAATTCCTTCCACAGAAAATCAGGCACAGGGAAACGTGACAGTCTTCTGTCAATTTCCAATTCAGCCTCAACATCTCGCTTGTTGTATGCTTTAAAAATCTCCCATTTATCGGGATAATCAGTGGGGGAGTGAAACTGCGGTACACCGTCAATCGTGTCATATGGCACACAAAAGAATTTAATGAGAGCCTTGCCCTCTGTCATTTTTTGCTGTTCAATACCCAGAACCTTTCCGACTTCTGCAAGTGATAAAAGCAGTCCGAGCGTTCTTGCATGAATCATAGAACAATGCCAGCTTTCGGGATTTAAGAAATCTCCGACAGTATCTTCGTCAATGCTGTAACTCTGAAAATATTGAGGATAATTTTCACGAAGATATTTTGATAAACATACTCGTTCAAAGTTACAGTTAAATGCTCTTTTAACTACATTTTCATCTGCAAGAGCAGCGAGAACATTTTCCGGAATTTCTTCACCGTTTGCCGTATCCACTACCTGAACAGACTGTCCGTCTATGGAGTATGCAAACAGCAGAATATCAAAATATGGGGTGTCTGTGTAAGCATAAACGCCGCATTTTGATATGTCCTTATCGGATCTTGTTTCGATATCAATTGTAATCATGTTTATCTCAATTACCCACCCAAGCATAACGCCTAGCTGTCCGCCCAGCTATCTTAGTTCAGAAAATCCTCGTCTTCTACGGTTGTGAAGTCGTCCTCTGCACGGCTGTGACCGCCCAGCGGCTCGCCATCCCGAAGCTTCTGGATGTTCTGCAAGCCGCAGGCAATGCCACGGGATGTTTTGGTGTTGAACGCATAGAAGGTGATGCTGGCTCTGCCATAGACACCGCTGTAAATCTCGCTGTGATCTAAAATCTGCTGGCAGGCAGCGTCCACGATGCCCGGAGCAGTGATGGAATTGGCATTGACGAAATAGCTGTTGGCATACGCTTCATCGTCTGGTCGCTCCAAATCACCATCCCGAAGCGGGGTCTTGAGAGAAGTCAGCGGTGGAACGGACTTGCTGTTGCCTTTCAACTTGCCCTGCCCCTCCTCGTAGGCAGCCTGAATGGCAGCACGAATCTTCTCGATGGTTTTCGTGTCCGACTTCGGAATGATGAGGGAAACGCTGTACTTCGGCTTACTGTTCTCATCCATCGCCTTTGCTTCCCAGAGGTTGGCGTAGCTAAATCTGCATACACCGGTTACTACTTTTGCAGGATTGATATACTTTGCCATAATAAAAACTCCTTTATTCTTTGAAATCTACCTGTGCAGTATTCCACGCAGGTCGTTTGTCTGATAGCGGAACAAGTGTTGGTTTGCCCTGTGGTTTCACAAGCAAATCTCCCAACAATTCTTCGAATTTTTTCTTGCCCAGCATTCTGGTCATTGCAGTAATGCCCAGTACCTTATGTTCATATGGGTCGAACCCAGCAGCTTGTACCGCCTCCGCTGCTGCAGTTTCACTGCAATATGTTCGTCTGGCTCTGCCTTCAACCAGCTTCCAATTCTTCCATGCTTTTCCCTGTAAGGACTGCTGCAAAGCGTATTCCTTGATGTCGGAAGCCCATGTAACCAGTTGGTCGGCAGTTTCCAGAATTGCTTCGATTTCGGTATCGGTCAGCTTGTCTGGCATCGCAAAATCATACTTCGCCAATTGCAGATTGTACTCCGCCCGTTTCCGGCAGGTGGCTTTTCGCTTGCAGAAACGGCAGTGTTCTCCGGCAGCGAATGCACCCTCGCCTTTGGCAGCAAGTGCGGCTTTTGGTTTCAGTTCGGTTTCCGCCCAGTGCAGCAACTCCGGCAGCGGCAGGGTGCATTCGCTGAGGTTTTGGATTCTTGGCTGAAAAATCACCATCCGGATTTCTGCAATGTCATAGAGGGCATCGAACAGTTCCAACGCTCCGAGAGCATACAGCATCATCTGCGAGTTGTGGTCGGCGGATACCGCCACGCCCTTGCCATACTTGAAGTCGATGACGGTCAGAACCGAGTCTGCAACAATCACGCAATCTCCCGTGCCGAAACCGTCCGGAACGTAGCGGCTGAAATCCAATCGCTGTTCCACTAAGACCATGGGTTCTTGCAGATTTGCCAGCTGTTCGGCAATGTACTGAGCATAGCTGTCCGTGCAGTCTTCCATTTCTGCATCGTAGAAGTCTAAGTTCTCCGTGGGATTAGACGCCGGATTGCCAAGCAGCTTTTGCACTTTGTACTCTGCCAACTCGTGGGCACACGTGCCTTCCCGGGCGTAGTCCGTCACGGTATCCGGCAGGGCAGCACAAAGCTGTGCAGAGGGCGGACACGCCAGCCATCGGGCACTGGAGGAAGCCGAGAGCATAGCGTGTTTATTCGGCATGGGCTGCCTCCTGTGCATCTGCAAATAGTGCAGCGTATCGTTCTGGTGGAACTTCAGACAATCGGCTGCCGCCATACTTTTGCAGCAGTTTCAGCACCGTTTCCTTTTGTCCGCTGCGGGACAGATTTGCCAGAACACTGCGGACTTCTTCCAACGTAATTGCCTTTTCCACTGCTTTTTTGACCACTTCTTCTTTTTGTGGATAAATCTGTGTAAACGTCTCCACTTCTGCTTTGGAAGCACTTTCTGCCCACTCTGATGCGACCTTTACGAAATCGCTGAGTGCTGTAAGGACATCTATGAGGGTTTTCATTCGGTTTCACTCCTTTGCATATTTTTGACGATAGGTCTGAGAACTAAATTCCGCTAATATTTGGCGAATCACTTCTGCTTGCCGAATATCTGCAAACAATAGCAATTGCTCCAAAGCAACAGATTGTTCTTCTGTAAGCATATTTTTATATGGATGATACCAATCTGCTACTCTAACACCGCCACCATTCCCGGAACACGTCTCCAGAGGATAGTCCAATGCAAGTGCATGAATGTCGTTGCGAACAGTATTACAACATACACACAATTCCTGTGCAAGAAGTGGAACTGTTGTTTGTCTGCGAGCAACTAAAATCTTCATGATTTCGGCACGCCGTTCATTCACACTCACATGGACACCCCCTTTCCTAATCGTCGAACTTACTCTAGCATTCAAACTACCAGCCTTTTTGGTAGTTTGAAAAGAGTTCACAAAACATTTTCAATTTGTACAGGCATAAAAACACCGACAAGGTACAGAAAAAAATTCTGCACCTCATCGGATGTTCTCACTTTTTTAC
>OKRY01000727.1_pt1 | contig 27049 bp, 36 predicted proteins | sample 1601121 | NCBI WGS metagenome assembly OKRY01 (sample SAMEA3541546, study PRJEB24748) | human gut metagenome | biome: human gut; feature: human-associated habitat; material: faeces | place: China | collected 2012
AAGGTTTGAAAGAGAATTTGCTGCCCGGCTGGCGGCGGAAGGGTTCTGGGTGCACCGTTTTCAGGATAATAAAAACGGACAGCCTTGTGATGTGATCGCAGCCAGGAACGGAGAAGCGTACCTGTTTGACTGCAAAGACTGTCAGACCAAAGCGTTTGATCTGCGGAGGGTTGAGGAAAATCAGTTCAATGCGATGCTGCTTTTCCAAATGACAGGAAACCGCCGGGGGATGTTCGCCATCCATTATCCAGATCAGACCGTGTATCTGATGGATTACCAGATTGCCAGAAACCTTCGGAATAATGGCGTGGGAAGTGTCCCAAGGGATGAGATATCTGGATATGGCAGGACGTTGGATGACTGGCTGGAAGAAATGAAAGTGGAAGCAGGTGAGACACATGGTTGCAGAGATTGGGTCTGAGATCCGGATCAGGGACGCTTCGAAGGGTCTCCTGGACTGGGCACGGGAAGAACTGATTCTTCCAAATCCGCAGTACCGGGAAAGGGAGCGCCGTGGGTTATGGGTCGGAAACACACCCAAATATTTGTGGCTGTACCGGGTGGATGGATCTGATCTAGTTGTTCCTACGGGTGTTGGAAAGCAGGTCCGGCAGTTCCTTTCTAAGCAGGATGAAATAATTGTCCAGTTGGCTGACAATGGAATTTTAGAGTATCAGGGCAACATTCCCCTATATGACTATCAGAAAGCGGCCGTGGAGGCTCTGAAAAAGTCCAGTTGTGGGATTTTACAAAGTCCATGTGGCTCTGGAAAGACACAGATGGGAATTGCGCTGGCAGCAGCGCTTGGCCGTAAGACCTTGTGGGTTACACATACGCAGGATCTTCTGACCCAGTCAAAAGCAAGAGCGGAGCAGTATTTTCCAGAAGAGAACTTAGGGACGATTACAGCCGGAAAGGTGCGGATCGGTAGCCATGTCACATTTGCTACAGTGCAGACCTTAAGCAAGCTGGATCTGACCCAGTACCGAAATACATGGGATGTGGTAATCGTGGATGAATGCCACCGCCTGGCCGGATCCCCAACACAGGTAACCATGTTTTACAAGGTCATGAACAACCTGGCGGCCAGATATAAATATGGGCTGTCAGCTACGGTACATCGGTCGGATGGAATGATTAAAAGCACCTTTGCAGTGTTGGGACCGATCATCTACCGGGTACCGGATGAGGCAGTGGCGGATAAGACCATGCAGGTGCGGATTGTGCCGCGTGATACCGGGATTGCAGTCAGCAGAGGATGTCTGGATACAGACGGTACCCTGGATTACCATGAACTGCTTTCCTATCTGGGTGATAACCAGGAACGGAATGAGCTGATCGTGAGAGATATGGTAAGCCAGAGCGGCCATTCCTGTCTGGTTCTTGCGAGTCGTCTGGAGCAACTGCGGAACATCCAAAAGATGCTTCCGGAAGAGTTAAGAGAAGTGTCAGCGATGATCGATGGCAGCATGACAAGTAAGCGGGGAAAAGCAGAACGAGAGGCAGTTTTGGAGGACATGAGGGCAGGAAGAAAGAAGATCCTGTTTGCTTCCTTCGGGCTGGCAAAAGAAGGGCTGGATATACCGGTCCTTGACAGACTGTTCCTGGTATCGCCCCAGAAAGATTATGCGGTGGTCACCCAGTCCATCGGACGGATCGCCCGGAAAGCAGAGGGAAAGACGGATGCCGTGTGTTATGACTACGTGGATCGGATCCAGTTCTGCGAGAATCAGTTTAAGCGAAGAAAGACCCATTACAGGAAAGCGGGGTGTGTTTTATGATAAGAAAAGAAGAACAGGCGGCACTGGCCAAAGGTGTGTGGTGTGATTCTTATAATTTCTATCTGAAATTCCATGGACGTCCAGCGGAACCTGGATTCTGGGATGAAGCTACGGCGGATTTTGGAAAGATCATGAAGAAATATGATGGGGCAACGGTATGCGGACGGGTGATGTTGGCAGCATTCAGCCTTCTTGAGGAGGAATCACGATGAAGAAAATGAAACCACTAATAGATAAAACTTGTGACGTATGCGGGAAACTCATCTCCGGTGATCATGTAGAGATCAAAACAAGAAGGGGAACGGAGCTGCACATCCATTATGAGTGCGTGAGAAGGGAAGAAAACGATGGAAAAAGGAACGAAGAATCCGATCCGTGAGAAGGAACTTCAGCGGCTGAAGAATTCCATCAAGATCGGTGACAGGATCAACGTCAAAACCTTGAAAGTCAGCCAGGGCAGACATGCATCCGGCGCCACCAGCGCTATGGCAGTGGCGAGAGGAACCGTGGTGGCGAAGTATCCGCATCTGGTGTTGGTGGAGCTTGCAAGTGGCTTAATGGAAAGTGCGACATGGGCGGAGCTGGCGGTGCAGAAGAGAGAAAAAAGCAGGAAAGCAGGAGGTAACGTATGGAAACTATAAATCTTTCGTTTAATGAGGATGGGGTAGCAGAATGGTATAATGATGAATACGATATCGTGATTCATTGCGAGAGTGAGGAAGACCAAGATGAGGCAATGCAGGCATTAAAGAATGTAAGAATGTGGATACCAGTAACGGAGCAGTTACCGGAACCAGAAACCTATGTATTGGTTTCGTTCTCCAACTTTTCATTGCCGATTATAGGAAGATATGACGAGAATGAAGAAGGTGGAGTATGGTTTGCTGGCGATGAGGAAGAATCACTCGTCAGCCAGGATCTGTTTGTAAATGCCTGGATGCCATTGCCGGAGCTTTACAGAGAGGAGTAAGCATGGCAAGGAATCGATATGAAGGATACTGTTATTGTTGTGGTCAATATGTCCCAGTAGGGTATGGACACTTTGAGAGATATCACGGCAGATGGAGAATCAAATGTGTGAAATGCGCTAGTGGAAGAACAGTAAGAGATACAGACAGAGAAGTAAGGAGAGCGAAGAAATTGAGAGGTGAGGCAGATGAAGAGACAGATTAATTTTGAAACAGCTATGGAACTGGCGAAGAGAGGCAAGGAAGTATTTACATTAATGCCTACAGACGGCAGTGACTCATGGTCTTTCATGAAGCCTGGAACACTGCAGGAGATGTTAGAGGGTGTCATGTTCTTTGATGAGACGGACGAACCGATCCCGGCAAAAATGAAAGTAGATAATAGTACACTGGAATGGCTTCAGAAAAGGTTTGAGGTAGCTAAGTAGAGCCAATATGCGTTAACTCAATTAAGAGTTGAGTTAAATTAAAAATTACTTGGAAATTGGAGGTGAGACCAGTGGACAAGCAGATTCTGGTAGATTACATAGATGCCTGTAAGGTTGTTGATGATACCAAGGAGGAAATCCGGAAACTGAAGAAAAATAGAAAACGAATCTTGACAGATACTGTAAAAGGTTCATCGCATGATTTTCCGTATACGCTTCAAACATATCGGACAGAGGGACTTGCTTATTCAGTGGTGAAAGATCCGGATGAGCTGGATCGGCTGGAGGTGGTGTTAAAAGAACGGTTGCAGAATGCAGAAAGAATCAAACGACAAGTAGAGGTGTGGTTGAATACGATTCCGATGCGGATGCAGCGGATTATCCGGTACAGGATTTTTGAGGATCTTCCGTGGAGCCAGGTGGCTGTGAGAATGGGAAGAAGAGCAACCGAGGCAAGTGTCAAAATGGAATATCTGAGATTTATGGGTAAAAAGTAAAGTTTGTTACGATTGTTACACATGTTACGAATCAAAATGTTATAGTGTAACCTGAAGCCAAAGGCATACAGCTGACGGCTTCCCCCACAAGCGGCGGGTCAGCAGAAGCCCGCCGCCAACCCCTTTCGGAACGTAGCTCAGTCGGTCAGAGCAGCTGGCTTATATCCAGCGTGGCGGGGGTTCGAGTCCTTTCGTTCCGATTTGCCTGGTTTAAGGGTTCTCCATCCAGACATTCTAGGTGCATGAAGGCATCCTTGAAAGAGGGTGTCTTTTTGTTGTGTATACATTGACTTTTTCGAACACATGTTCTACAATGTAAGAACAACAACGAAAAATTAGCCAGAATATAACAGAAAAAAAGCATACAAAAACGAAGTTGCATATTTGGTAGGAATTTCCAGTACGGCATGTGGTATAATGAAGAAAAATGTCGGATTGGAGAGTCGGATATGAGCCAGAAGAAAGTAAATGTAGCTAATTTTAATGTAGTGTTCTTTGAAGAAAAAGATGAGGCGCCGTTGCTGAAGTATTTTGATTCGATTGTGGTACCAGCATTTCAAAGTGGCATAAAAAAAGATAATAAAGACGCGGAATTATTCTTTATGAATGTTGAAGTCGTAGAAGATAGTGAAGGGGAATATGTATTAGTTGGATATGTTGTAAAGAAAACGGTTTTGGAAGTCAAATCAGATGTTGATGAGAAGGGAAACTTGATTGAGAAAGATGAAAAATATCCTTCAGCTCCATATTCGACTTTTGCTATATATTTAAAAAATCATAGAATGGTGTATGTGTTGAATCAGAAGGGAAGTCCAAATATAAAGAGTTTTTCTGGTCTGACAAAACATGTATTTGCTGAATATATTAGAAATTACAATCATGATGTTGGCGATAAAAGCAAATATTTACCATATCCAAGTATTAATATAGTTGGTCTTCCGATGAGAAGCAGTATTGAAGACGCGTTAAAGCAGGTATCTAAGGTTACTAAGTTGACTTTACGTTTTTATCCGCTGAATGGAGATCAGGAATTTGGAGAAATGTTTGGAGATTTGATTAAGGATTTACGTAGTGCGGCTAATGCAAAAAATGGTGAGCTAATGCTTAGGTCTCCAAAATCAATTTCTGGAATAATAAATATTGTTGAACAATCTGCCGGAACAGTAAAACCAATTATCGATGTGGAATACGCAGATAAAACGAAAGGAACAATTAAGGAGGATCAGATATCTGAAAAAATGGATATTGAATTTCCAGGAGAAAATGTCGTGGAGATGGATCAGGTTATTAGTAAGGGTAAAGAAATACAAAGCATTTCTTATACGAGTAGAGGTAATCAAGAAATTTATAATGAGCATAAAAGTAAAATTATAAAATTTTTGCCTAAAAAGTAATTCTGGAAAGAAGGGAGAATGGTGGAGATAAAACTAGATAACGTCGAAAAATTACTTAAGCCATTATCATCTAATCGTATTATGTGCGTCGCTATTAAAATGTTTTGGCCAAAATGGAAGGAAAAGGGAAAGTATATAACAGCTTTTGTATTTGGCGTAATTCCTGCGTATATGATGGCTACTTCTGAAAACACAGTTACAATATTTAGAGAAGGCGTTCAGTTAATGAATGATATTGCGCTGGCATTGTTTGGAATAGTATTTACTGGATATGCTCTTTTTCAAGCCTTGATTGGAAAAGAAATGCTTGTAAGAATGATAAATAGTACGGCACTAATAGATAAAGAACAGAAGAGTAAATTACAGGAGTCTAATGAATTATTTGCAAAAACGATGATGATGCAGTTTCTTTGCATTGTAGTCAGTGTTTTATTGTTATTAGTTTTATCAAGTATACCAGAAAACTATAATTTGTTTGAGGACATATTTTTAAATGAAATTATAGCATGGTGTGGGATATGTGTATTTTTCTATATTTCTTTCGTAACATTGTTGGAGGTGAAGAGTTTTATATTTAATATATTTGAGTTGTTTAATTTTCATGCAGCTACACGTGTCCTGGAACTTTTTAAAGAAGATAATCAAGAATGAAAATAGTCACTTGCGAAAGACGGTAGCTTATTCTTCATTCAAAGTATTATAATCGCTTGATCGATTATTGCAACAGACGCTTTAGATACATTTATTTTCAAAGGAGATAAGAGTACACAACCGGAGCCACCACCGCGTGGCTCTTTTCTTATGCCCAAAAGTGAGTTTTTAGCTCCCTATTTTTCGATTATAATAGGTATTGTGAAAAAAAATTAAGAAAGCGAGGTGAGTCCAAATGACAGAAAAACAGAGAATCTTTGCAGATGAGTATTTAATTGATTTGAATGCCACGAGGGCTTACAAGATCGCTTATCCAAGGGTAAAAAACGATGAGGTGGCAAGGGCAAACAGTAGCAGGATGCTAACAAATGCTAACGTTGCATCTTATATTGCAGAGCGGATGGAAGCACGTCAGAAACGCACGGAGGTTACTCAGGACAGGGTGATCGAGGAACTGGCAGCCATTGCCTTTGCCAGAGCTACGGATTTTGCACAGATCGTAAACGGCAACGTGGTCTTGACGAATACAGCAGATCTAACCGAAAGCCAGATCAAAGCCATTGCCGGGATTAAAGAGGGCAAGTTTGGTATTGAGCTGAAGCTGAACGATAAAGAGAAAGCCTTGGAACTTCTGGGACGGCATCTGGGCATGTTTAAGGATAAACTGGAGGTTTCCGGTCTGGATGAAGAGAAGAACAAACTGGATGACATCCTGCAGCAGATGCGAGGTGGCGGATAGTGAGTACAGAATGTCTGCTATTGTCAGAGAAATACAAATCCTTCCTTCGCTGTAATGCTCCTGTGGAGTTCTTAGAGGGAACCACGGCAGCAGGCAAGACCACAGTGGGACTCTTTAAGTTCATGCTGAAGGTAGCAGAATCACCGAAGAAGCTACATATCATCGCTGCCAAGGACACAGGTACCGCAGAAAAGAACATTATCAACAAAGACCTGGGAATTGTGGATGATTTCGGCATGCTGGTCGAATATAACGGCAATGGTACCAAGGACGATAAGATCCCCCACATTCTGTTCCATACGTCCAGTGGAGATAAGGTCATTTATGTGATGGGCTATGGAGATAAGAAGAAGTGGCAGAAGGCTCTTGGCGGTCAGTATGGCTGCCTGTACATCGATGAGATCAACACGGCCGATATTGACTTTGTGCGGGAAGCTGCCATGCGATGTGATTATCTCATGGCTACACTGAATCCGGATGATCCGTCACTGGCTGTTTATAAAGAGTATATCAACTGCAGCAGGCCGCTTCCGGAATGGGAGGCAGAGACACCGCAGGAGATTAAAGATGAACTGAGAGAGGAACCAAAACCCGGCTGGGTGCATTGGTTCTTTTCTTTTGCCCATAATTTGGGTTTGCCAAAAGAGAAGCTGGAGAAGATCCTGGCCAATACACCCAAAGGAACGAAGATCTGGAAGAATAAGATCCAGGGGCTTCGTGGAAAGGCCACAGGATTGGTATTTCCAAACTTTGACCGGAAGAAACACGTGGTTACTGCTGCATGGGTGAGATCAGAGGTGAAGGATGGACGGATCCGTTGGAAGAAGTTTACATGCGGATTAGATACAGCGTATTCCAGCAAATCCCCCGATACGATTTCCATGTTATTTCAGGGGATCACAACAGACCGCCGTCTGATCACGCTGGCAGAAAAGGTTTATAACAATGCGAACTTAGAAAATCCCATTGCGCCAAGTGATACGGCGGTGAAACTGGTAGCGTTTCTGGAGCGGTGCAGGGATGAATGGGGATTTGCGAAAGATGTGTATATTGATAACGCTGACCAGGCGACGATGACGGAACTGAAAAAGTATAAGAGGCTGAACAACTGCCTTTACAATTTCTGGGACGCATATAAAAAGCTGTGTATCCTGGATCGTATTAAGCTGCAGCTGGGCTGGATCCAGCAGGGGTGTTATCTGGTGGTGGATGAATGTCCGGAGCATTTGGCAGAGCTTGAAAAATACAGCTGGAAAGAAGATAAGGACGAACCGGAAGACCGGAATGACCATACGATCAATGCCAGCCAGTACGGCTGGATTCCCTACCGGTCCATGATAGGTTTTGAGGAGGATAAGAAATGAGGTGGTTGGAAAAGATGAGTGACAATATTCGCCGTGGTGTAAGAAGCTGGCTGCAGATCCAGCCAGCGAATCCGTACGATATCCAGATCCGGGAAATGATGGATTTTGAGACCAATGCGATCCGCAACCGGATCTGGTACCGTGGTGATGGGAATGAGTTGGAACAGTTGTATGAAAGTCTGACGGAATACGCGGACGAATATAAGTTCTGGGCCAGTAAAAGCACCCCTGGAATGGATATGCGCAAGATCCATACGGGCTTGCCACAGTTGATCGTCAAGGTCCTGACGGCGATCGTGCTGTCAGATATGAATGATTTTGAGTTTGACAGCGATAAGCAGGAAGAAACTTGGAAGTCCATAGAAGAGCAGAACCATTTCCGAAAGAAAATGGAAAAGGCATTAAAAGAGATCCTGTACATTGGAGATGGGGCCTTCAAAGTGACCATAGACACTGCAGTAAGCGAATATCCCATTCTGGAATGGTATCCAGGCGAACGGATCGAGATCATATATCAGCGAGACCGGGTGTATGAAGTAATCTTTAAAACTCCTTATGACGTGAAGGGGCGGCGTTATGTGCTGAATGAGAGATATGGATATGGTTATATCATCAATGAACTGTATCTGGATGAGAAGCTGGTCGATCTGAAGGTATTGGAACAGACCGGGGATCTGACAGACTGGCAGTTTGACCGTAAGATTATCCTGGCAGTGCCGGTGTATGTGTATGAGTCTGCAAAATATGAAGGACGTGGAGGCTCCATCTACGATGGGAAACTGGACAGTTTTGATACGTTTGATGAAGTGTGGTCCCAGTGGATGGATGCGGTTCGGGCAGGCAGGGCAAAAACGTATGTGCCGGACTGCCTGGTACCCAAAGACCCGATGACTGGTGAGCCAATGAGGCCGAATCCATTTGATAACCGTTTCTTCGCCGGAGATAACAACATGGATGAAAAGGGAGAAAATAAAGTACAGACCGATCAACCGGTTATCCCACATGACAGTTACCTGGCCTCTTATGTGACGGCGCTGGATCTGTGCCTGCAGGGCATCATCAGTCCAAGCACTCTTGGCATCGACACCAAGAAACTGGATAATGCAGAGGCGCAGAGAGAAAAGGAAAAGACCACGCTGTATACCAGAAACGCGATTGTGGAAGCAATGCAGGAAACACTTCCGAAGGTGGTCAGTGCTGCTGTGAATGCTTACAACATCCTGATCAGACAGCCGGTGGAAGAGGTGAAGGTAGACATTCCTTTTGGAGAATATGCCAACCCATCATTTGAGAGCCAGGTGGAGACCATGGCAAAGGCACGTCCTGGTGTGGCACTGATGAGCGTAGAAGCCCAGGTGGAAGAACTTTACGGTGATTCCAGAGATGAGCAGTGGAAACAGGAGGAAATCGCCAGACTGAAAGCGGAACAGGGAATTGCAGAGGTAGAAGAACCGGGAGTCAATATGGCTGCCGGTATTTTTGATGTTGGTCTAGGAGGGGGAGAAAATGCAGGTCAAGATAATGAACCGGATGTACAGAATGAGCCGGGCGGAGTACCAGGGGCTTCTGGAGATAGCCAGTGAGCAGGTTCCGTTTGGGGTGTATGCGATTGAGAAAAAGGGGTATGCAGAACTGAGAAATGATCATTGCAGGAGCAAGACCCAGTTAAAAAATTTGATCCGTGGATTTAAAAGTCAAGGATTTACGGTATTGTCAAACGATGGTCAGATGCGAAAGCCTGCTGGGCAGGACGCTGCGGAAGGAGCGTTGATGAGTGCAACATGACGAATATGATCTTGCGGAGGCGTTTGAGCGGATCGAATATGAGCTGATGTCTTCCATGATCCGGAATATGGACCGGCACCGGGCAGAAGAAACTGAGGAAGGCTATAACTGGTCCATGTGGCAGGCGGAGCAGCTGAAAGCCCTGGAAAAGTATAAGAAGAATAATCAGAAAAAGTATCAGAAGCAATTTAAAAGTATCAATAGCCAGATTGAGCAGCTGATCCGCCAGGCACGCATGAAAGGCAACATGAAGCAGGAAATCAGAATCTTGCAGGCTATCCGGAAAGGATGGAAGACATCCGGAACAAACAGATCTCCTGCACACGATGCAATGACGGCAGAGTTCTTTAAGCTGAATGACCGGAAGTTGGATGCGCTGATCGAAGCCACTACGCACGATATGGAAGCTGCGGAAACAGCAGTGCTCCGCAAGGCCAACGATGATTACCGCAAAGCCATATTCAATGCGCAGGTGTATGCCAACAGCGGCGCTGGAACCTACGAAAAGGCCGTTGACATGGCCACGAAGGACATGCTGTCCCGTGGTCTCAACTGTGTGATGTACGCAAACGGGGCAAGGCATACCCTAGCCGATTATGCGGATATGGCAATTCGGACAGCCAGTAAGCGGGCGTACCTGCAGGGCGAGGGCGAAAAACGCCAGGAATGGGGAGTGACCACAGTCATCATGGCAAAGCGTGGAAACCCATGTCCGAAGTGTCTACCCTTTGTTGGTAAGGTCCTGATCGATGATGTGTGGAGCGGTGGTCGGAGTGATGGCGTGGATCCAGAGACCGGGAAGAAATATCCTCTGATGAGTTATGCGATCAGTCAGGGTCTTTATCATCCAAGATGCAAGGATTCGCACACTACATATTTTCCTGGCATTTCCACTGCAGATGATACCTGGACAGAGGATGAACTGAAAAAGGCTGGTCTGCAGGCAAAACGGGAAGCCAGACAGCAGTATGCACAGCGTCAGGCCGAGAAGTATGATCGGTTGGCCAGATATTCACTGGATCCAGAGAACAAGAATGCCTACGCAGTAAAGAGGAATGAGTGGAAAGATCAGGCGTACAGACCAGTTGCCAGAGGTGAAGCATCAACAACATTTATTAAGCAGCAGAAAATAAACATTAAGCGAGTTGAAAGCTATTCAGAGATTTACATTTCCGATCAGACGAATATAAAACCTCGTGCGTTGCATACATTGAATCAGAGAACGGAGCAGGCTTTAAAAGAGTGGGAAGTTTCGCTGGAGAGAAAGCCTAAAATTATTATAGTTTCGCCAGATGAAATGCCTACAGCGTATGGGAAGTATGACGCCATACAAAATGTAGTTTTCTATATCCCTCAGATTACAGACAGTAAAGTGATTAAAGATCAAGGAAATATTGAATTTCATGAGATGTGGCATATGAAGCAGGCCGAAAATTTTAGAAAACGATACGGTGAAATTACAAGAGAAAACTATGGTAAATATATAGAGAATGCTTGTAAAGAAGCAAAGAAGACAATTGACAGAGCAGGTATCACGGAGTACAATGTAAGCAACATAAGCAGTTACGCAGATCAAATGTTTTGGATTGATAGGTATGATGAAGTTGAAGCTGAATATATGGTAAAACATCGAAGAGGGAAGAAACATGGTAATTCGCAAGTATCCGGAGGAGATTCAAAAGGCGATGGAAACTTATAAGCCGTATGCAAAATGTATTCATGATGGCGAGCTTGAAGGTGTTCCGCAGGAAGCTATAGAAGCGTTTAAAAAAGTGAAGAATTGGGCTTGGGAACAAGGTCAATAAATACCACCAGTCAGTAGGCCGGTGGTATTTTTTTACCCTAGAGAAGTGGAGGTGCATCATTTGGAATGTTTGATTCAGGGAGATAACAAACCCATCATTCTTGAATTTGATGAAAATATAGCGAATATAGAACAGATCAGCGCGGTTTTATATGGGGATCAGAAAGAATATAAGCGGTGGGATGAAAAATCAGCAGTGATGGAAAATGATGAGATCCAGCTTCCATTATCCCAAGAAGAAACGATCGCGATCGACAGCGACTATGTAAAACTGGAAATAAAGCTGGTTTCAAATGGGACAATAGAGTTCTTTGAGATTATCTCGATATGTATTCGGAAGAGAAAAGACAAGACCGTGTTTGAGTTGGGAGGTGGTCAGTCATGAAACTCACTAAAATAACTGCTTCTGGTGCCGCAAGGAATGTGAGGAATACGCAGTCAGTTATTTACAAAAAGGGGTATTCTCCATTCATACAGGGCGGAACATGGTGGCAGTACGATGAAGGGGTAAAAGGATATATTGATACCGGTATCCCAGCGCAAGGACCAATAGGAGAACAGGGACCTATGGGGAAACGTGGGATTAGGGGAGAGACTGGTCCACAGGGTGAAAAGGGTGATCCTGGCGAGAGAGGTCCTCAAGGGCTTCAAGGGGAACAGGGAATAAAAGGGGATACTGGAGAAACTGGCCCGGCTGGACCTAAAGGCGACGTGGGCGCGATAGGACCGAAAGGAGATAAGGGAGATAAAGGAGATGCAGGCGCAGCCGGAAACATTGGGCCACAGGGACCGCGTGGGGAGAAGGGAGATGCTGGAGAAAAGGGTGATGTTGGAGAGACTGGTCCACAGGGTAAACCTGGGGAAGCTGGCCCCAAAGGAGAAACAGGCGAGCCTGGAAAAGATGGTGTAAGTCCTACGCTGAGTATTGGCAGCATTACCGGTGGACATCGTATTACGATTACGGATGCAGCTGGGAGCAAGTCATTCGATGTAAAGGATGGAGAAAATGGCAAGGATGCCAGTATTACAAGTGCGGCGATTGTTAAGGCACTTGGATATACACCGTATAACCCAGATAAAACAAAGTTGGATGCATCGATGCTTACAGGTGGTCTAAACAGCATTGTAAACAATGCGAATGCAATATCCATTAATCCCGCAATCAATGGAGAAGGTTTTACCATTCAGCGTGGAGGAAAGGTTAAGATATCAATTGATGGATATGAATTTGAAGTTATCGAAAATGCAGTAAAAAATCTATTCGATGGTTCAAGCAAAACATATATAAATTTTGCTCAACCTGGTACTTTTGCGAGCTCTGACTTTATAAACTGGAGTTCTACGAAAACATATCCTGCCGGGGCGTATGTGCGATATTTCTTAAATGGTGGAACAACAGGAAAACATTACTGGTTTAAAGCACTTGTTGAGAATACAAATGTAGTTCCGCTTAATGATGAAACGGGAACGTGGGAGTTAGTATCAGTCGATACAGGAAATTATTATGCGAGCATTGATCTCACACAATCGTTCATTGTGATCGAGATTGAATTCCCAGATAGTATCCGGTACGAAAATGGCCTTTCTTTATACTGGCGTGCACAGTTACAGAACGCCAAGTATATCAAGGTTGAGAAGTATGATGATAAGGCCGGATGGGGGCTGGTGGCAGAAGAGAGCGGCCTAAAGCCTACACAGGTAGTAAATACATATTATCTTGGAAATGCCAAGGTGAGTCAGGGAACACAGCAAATTCTTAGAATAACGTTTACTCCGACGAGCACATCCTGGTGTGCGCTTTGTCAGATCGCCATAACAGGCTTAGTGGGTGGCATCGAAGGAACATTAGTGAGCCGTGGAGGGAGTTCTATGTTTGGGGACCTTGTGCCGTATACGGATAACATGGTCAATATGGGGAAGGCAGGAGCAGAGTGGAAAGGTATATATACCAAGAAACTGACCATTGGAAATACTGCTGTTACGGAACCACAGCTACAGGCTTTATTGAAGTTGATCTAAAAAAGATATAGAAAGTCATTGAGTTATTAACACGCAGGCAGGATCTGGGTGTTATTTTTATGCCCAAACGCGAGTATGGCTCTAAACTCTGCGCGGCCGGTGACACCGATGAAAATGGAAAAGCAGCAGGAGTGACACTCCCAAAATGGAAAGGAGGCCATTATCATGGCAGAACCAAATCAGAATCAGAACCAGCAAACTCAGCAGGGCGCAGGAAGTGCCGGAGATCCAGCACAGCAGCAGAATCAGACAAACCAGCAGACTGGAGCACCAGCAATCGACTATAGCAAGATCCAGCAGATGCTGGAAGGCACATTGGCGGCGAAGGAAGATACCGCACTGAAAGCGTATTTTAAGCAGCAGGGACTTAGTCAGCAAGAGGTAGAGCAGGCGATTGAAGCCTTCAAACAGCAGAAAGCTGCGAATACTCCTGATGTTGGGGCTATGCGGGTCCAGGTAACACAGGCGCAGGAAGCGGCCAGACAGGCACAGATCCAGAGCGCGGCAGTGATGGCAGCAGTGGATCTTGGGATTGATTCTAAGACCATTCCGTATGTCCTGAAAATGGCTGATCTCAGTCAGGCAGTGGGGCAGGACGGAAAGATCAATGAAGAGACTTTAAAAGCAGCACTGAATAAAGTCCTGGAAGACGTTCCGGGATTAAAACCACAGGCAGCTGGAGCAGCCGGTTTTGTGCAGGTTGGCGCAGCAAGTGGCAGTGCAGGAGCCGGACAGTCTCAGCAGGCAACACAGACACAGCAGACAGGAGTTCCAACAAAGAGATGGAACCGATTCAACTAAGAAAGGATAAGGTGAGTATATGCCAAATTTAAACTATGCACAGGTGTGGGAACCGGAGCTGTTAGAGATTCTTATGCAGGGAACATTAACCTCCCCGTTTGTAACCAGTAATGTAAAATGGCTGGACGCAAAGACCTTCCATTTTACGCAGATGTCCACTTCCGGATATAAAAACCATAGCAGAAACGGCGGTTGGAACAAGGGAGATTACACCCAGAAGGACGTACCGTTTACGCTGACCCATGACCGGGATATTTCCTTCCTGGTAGATAAAGCGGATGTGGATGAGACCAATGCAACTGCTTCCATCCAGAACATTTCCAGGACTTTCGAGCAGACCCAGGTGGTGCCGGAGACAGACGCCCTGTTTTTCTCCAAGGTGGCACAGAAGGCGCAGAAGCAGGAGGGATATCATTCTTCCACTGCGGCGGCTGGTTACACGAAGGCGAAAGTATTCGGTATGCTGAAAGATATTCTTGGAAAGGGGAAACTGAGAAGATATAAAGCCAATGGCACGCTGGTGATGTATGTTTCCAGCGCTATCATGGATGCCCTGGAACAGTCCACAGAGTTTACCCGCAAGATTGAGATGACCCAGATCGCAGAGGGCGGTATGGGCATTGAGACCCGTGTAACGGATATTGACGGAGTACCGATCATGGAAGTGGTCGATGATGAGCGTTTCTATGACGCCTTTGACTGGGAGCCGGAAAACGGCGGCTTTGCCCCGTTGAAAAAGGTTGCCGAGGATAGCGGAAGTCATACTGCCGCAGTAACAGGAGCTCATAAGATCAATGTGCTGGTTGCCTGCGGCCAGACCTGCAAGATCGTGCCGAAGATCTCCAGCATCTATTATTTTGCACCAGGTGCTCACACAGAGGGAGATGGTTACCTGTATCAGAACCGTTCCCTGTCTGATGTATTTGTCTTCCCAAATGGTAAGGACGGCAAGGTGGACAGCGTATACGTGGATGTGGACACTACAGAATATACCGGTGCATAGGCTGGAGGTGATCTCATGGCCTATGAGCCGTATGCAACACCAGATTATTACCGACAGGAGTATTGTGGGAAGATTGTGCCTGAGGATGAGCTTGAAAAAGCTCTCCGCCAGGCCAGCCGTCATATTGATTCCATGACCTACAATCGGATTGCGGGACGGGGATTTTCTAATTTGACCAGCTTTCAGCAGGAACTGATCCGGGATGTGGTGTGCCAGCAGGCAGATTTTGAAACGGAAAATGCGGATGAGATCAGTACCATTCTTCAGGGCTACAGCATCAATGGCGTATCCATGCAGTTTGGCAATTCCTGGAATGTTTTTACAGACAAGGGAGTGGCAATGAAACGAGATGTGTATGCCATGCTGTGTCAGACGGGCCTGTGCTGCCGTTTAGCGAGGTGAGACGATGAAATACCCATGTTTGATACCGAAACGGCTCTGTAAGACTCCTGTGCATGTACATTTGGAGTCAGAGGAGCTGAGTAATCTGGGAGAACCGAAATACTCATTGGATGCAGATCTGATGTGTAATTTCCAGGATAAAGCGAAAACGATCCTGACAGCGGAAAAGAAACTGATCCAGATCACAGGAACAGCGCTTTTCCCTGGAGATATTGCGCCGGAGATGCCTTCTCTGAGTGGTGGATGTCTGACGGTCTTCGGGCAGGAACGCCGGATCCAGCAGGGATGCAAAAACCGGAATCCGGATGGAACCGTGAATTATTGCAGTCTGGAGGTGATCTGATGCAGGTGAGATCCACAATAAAATTAAATATGCTGAGAATCAACCAGTTGACAGAGGCGGCAGTAAAGGCCCTGGAAATGACAGGAGAAGCGCTGCACACAGAAGTTGTGCAGGCTCAGGTCATGCCGTTTGATACAGGCCATCTGGAAGAAGATGCAACCTTTGTGGACTACAGTGAATCGAAAAACGGCAAAGTGACACTGGTTTCCAGTACCCCATATGCCAGACGGCTGTATTATCATCCAGAATACCACTTCCAGACGGATGAAAACCCGAACGCAAAAGGAAAATGGTATGAAGACTGGATGCCTGGTGGTGACTCTGCAGGTTTTGCGCAGCAGGCGTTTAAACGATTCTACAAGAAAGCAGGTGGCGTATGATGCTGAAATTAACGGAGATCCGTCAATGGATTGCATCCCTTGCTATTGCCGAGGATCAGCATGTGTATATCGGCAAGCTGGACAACAAGCAGCAGAAATCCATTGGTGTGTATGGAAGAAATGGATCAGGTTCACCTGGTATTGCTCTTGGCGGCCTGGAGTGTACCACCTATGACACAAAACGGCTTTCTCTTCTGGTGCATTGGACTACAAGGAAAGCTGAAAGCGAAGTGGCAGCGTATGAATTATTTGAAAAACTAAGAAACGTGTCCGGCCTGGATATAGGAGATACCCATGTTGCTTACCTCCGTCTGATGGTTCCGGAACCACAGGATGTAGGTACCGATGATGGCGGAGTATATGAATATGTGATCTGGCTGGATTTGATTTATGAAAGAAAGTGAGGATAAGAAATGGACGAGATAAAAGGAAAAGTATATCCGGTACATAACAATACCTTTAAATTTGGTACCAAGGGATTAGAGAGCCAGAGCGCGGATATGGTAACACCTGCTGATCTTGAGAATTTCGCACCGACCATTGATGGAACTACACAGGAATGGTATGCGATGGATGCAGGTGGTTGGGCGAAATCAGCCATGACCGGAAAGAAGCTCAGCTTTGCTTTTAAAGGAAAAAGAACCTTCGGTGATACAGGAAATGATTACATTGCAGGTCTGGCGTGGAAGTTTGGACAGGATGTTATGACAAAATTTGAATGGACAATGCCGTCCGGGGCAAAGCTGGCCTGCGATGTGGTAGTGAATGTTACCACTCCGGGAGGTGGCGATTCAACTGCCATTGATGCGTTGGAATTTGAAGTAACCTGTTATGGCAAACCAACGTTTACTCCGGCAGAAGCCGTGTAACAGGAAGGGGGACAGATGATGGCGAAAATAGTAGATATTACGGATAAGCTGAGTTTTGATGGAAATCCGAAGCTGGTGATCAAGGGAAAGGAACTGGAAGTAAACGCAGACGCGCCTACCATGTTGAAGGTTATGGGGTTACTTAGAAATGATGATCCAGGAGTGCAGGAAGTCCTGGATGCCTATGACATGATGTTCCAGGAAAAGACCCGCAACGAGATTGACAAAATGAAACTCAGCTTCAGGGATCTGATGATCGTGGTTCAGGAGGCAGTTTCTCTGATCACGGGGGATGTGGGCACGGGAGAGCAGTGACCCGTACTACGATTTATTTGAAGACTGGGATTTGATCATTTCCAGTTTTCTTACGCAGTACGGGTTGCGAATCCGGACAAAAGAATTTGAGACAGTCAGTTGGGACGAGTTCCGGTCCCTTCTGGCTGGTCTGTCTCCGGAGACTCCTTTGGGGCGAGTTGTTTCCATTCGTTCAGAGACAGATGAGGACATGATCAAGCACTTTACTCGTGACCAGAAGAGGATTTATGACGCATGGAGAGACAGGAAAGCGGAGCATATGACACAAGTGGAATATGATCAGCAGATGGCAGAACTGGAACGGATGATGGCAGCTCTGTGCGGAGGTGGTTGAGATTGAAAAAATAAAACAGGAAAAAGTCCGGTGCCCTTACTGTGGGCATACGGTGAATGCGAACAGATCCCCTGATGCCAAGTGCCAGGGGGTCTTTTTTAAATGCAAAAATAAAGACTGTAAAAAAGTCTTTGAATTGAGAATCTAAGACGCTGTGCCGATGTGCCTGTCTTAAAAAGGGTAGGTGACATATATGGCAGCGGATAGTGTAGGCCAGATCGGGCTTGATCTTGTCGTAAATAAAAGTGATTTTGAAAAGCAGATGTCCGGTATTCAGGGTCTGGCGAAAAAAGCAGGTGCTGCGCTTGCTGGGGCATTTGCCATAAAAAAGCTGGTAGATTTTAGCAAATCCTGTATTGAGCTTGGTTCTGATCTGTCCGAGGTTCAGAACGTGGTAGATGTTACCTTTCCGCATATGAACCAGCAGATCAACCAGTTTGCCCAGAATGCGGCAAAGCAGTTTGGTTTATCGGAAACGATGGCGAAGCGCTTTACGGGTACCTTTGGCGCAATGGCGAAAGCGTTTGGCTTCGGGGAAAAGGCTGCTTATGACATGTCCACAACGCTGACTGGTCTGGCAGGGGATGTGGCGTCTTTCTATAATATCGGCCAGGATGAAGCATATACAAAGCTGAAATCGGTTTTTACCGGTGAGACAGAGAGCTTAAAAGACCTGGGAATTGTTATGACCCAGACGGCCCTGGATGCCTACGCACTCCAGAATGGCTTTGGAAAAACAACTGCTAAGATGTCCGAGATGGAAAAGGTTGCACTGCGGTACAAATTTGTACAGGACCAGCTGACAACGGCAGCAGGAGACTTTTCCAGAACATCTGATGGCTGGGCGAACCAGGTGCGTATCCTGAAACTGCAGTTTGATAGCTTGAAAGCCACCGTCGGACAGGGGCTTATCAATGTGCTGTCTCCGGTGATCCATGTGGTCAATACACTGATCGGGAAGCTGATGAGCCTGGCCAATGCGTTCCGTGCTTTTACGGAGCTGGTCATGGGGAAACGCAGTGGAGGCGGTGCGTCAGCGGCAGCAGCAGGAATGGAAGCGGTGGCGAAGGCTGCAGATAAGGCAGGGACTGCAGCGGGTGGAGCAGGAAGCGCGGCGAAGAAAGCTGCAAAGGATATGAAAGGCATATCTACAGGGATCGATGAGCTGAATATCATTAATCCGTCAGATAATGCTGGGAGCAGTGGTTCAGACTCTGCAGGTGGCGGTGGATATGATGTGGATGATTTCGATATGGGAAGCCTTTCGCAGGGAGAGGATGTGGTCAGTGAAAAGCTGAAGGGCATCCTTGACTTGATGAACCAGTTAAAATCTTCGTTTGTCGCTGGATTCTGGGATGCATTTGGTGACACATCTGTATTTGATTCGATCCAAAGCAGCATCCAGTCCATAAAAGACAGACTTGGGAATATTTTTACTGATTCTGATGTGCAGACAGCGGCTTTAGGTTTTGCCAATACACTGGCCCAGTCCTTAGGACAAGTTACAGGTTCCGTTGCAAGCATTGGTGCGAGTATTGCAGATAATCTTCTGGGCGGCATTAGCAGGTATCTGGAACAGAATAAGGACCGTATTAAAGATTATCTGATCCAGATGTTTAATATTGGCGGTGAGATTGCGACATTAGTTGGAAATTTCACAAGTTCCATTGCAGGGATCTTTACTGTATTTCGCAGTGACTCAGCGAAACAGATCACAGCTGATATAATAGGTATTTTTAGTAGTTCCTTTATAGGAGTTACAAAATTAGGCAGTAAATTTGTCCGGGATCTGATCCAGGTTATAACAAAGCCTATAACCGATAATGCTGGTCAGATCAAAGAACGGATACAGGGGCTATTAGATGAACTGCAGCCTATATTTGATAAGCTGAAAGAATTAATTGATAAGATATGGGACGGCCTGAATACAGCTTATGATACTGTTGCAAAGCCAGTATTTGATGCATTTACAGAAGCGATATCCTCGGTTGTGGACTGGATAACAGAAACACAGACGCGCTTTGATGGAGCTATTGGAGTTGTTGCTGCTTTCTTTGGGGCATGGGAAGTTGTAAAACTTGGTGAATTCATCATTAATGCTGGTGGCGTTGTATCAATGCTTTCTGGAATGGTAGCTGGTTTTGTAGCAAATGCGGCTGCTATTGCAACGCATACAGCAGCGCTTATAGCAGATAAGTTAGAAACAGCCGCTATTGTTGCCATGTATGCCAAAGATTTTGTAGTAAACCTGGCGCAAGGGACAGCGGCCCTGGTGCAGCAGGCAGCCCAGTTTGTTATCAATACAGCAGCAAAGATAGCGGATACCGCAGCTCAAATTGCCATGACTGCAGCTACAGTGGCTTGGAATGCTGTATGTGCGATCGCAACGACGGTTACAACTGCGTTAGGAGCTGCTATTGCATTCCTTACCAGTCCGATCGGTTTTGTTATCATTGCTATAACAGCGCTGATTACGGCTGGAGTTCTTCTGTATCAGCATTGGGATGAAGTCAAAAAGTTTGCAGCCGAAGCCTGGGAAGCAATTAAAAAGACAATAAATAATGCCATAGATGCGGTTAAGGTGTTCATATCCAGTACGCTTGAACTGATAAAAACAGCCTGGGAAACTAAGTGGAACCAGATTAAGGCATTTGCATCTAACCTATGGAATGCAATCAAAGCTCTTGCGACATCTATTTTCGAAGCGATCAGAGACAAGCTTTCCGAGATCTGGGACAGTGTAAAAAGGACCATTGAAGAAAAATGGAACTCTATCAAGGATTGGTTTGAAGATATCTGGAAAAAGATCAAAGAAGTGTTTAAACCGGATGCAATGATCGAGGTCGGAAAGAGCATCATGAATAAACTCTGGGATGGACTAAAATCTGTATGGAGTGATATTACAGGCTGGCTGGAAGGTATTGTGGATGTGATCAGCAATACATTTAAAAAGGTTACTGATGGAGCTAAGAACCTCTTTAAGAAAGCCAAGAAGGATGCAGAGGACGATGGAGATTCTGATGAGGACGATAGTGGATATGTAAATAGCGGTCCCGGAGCAGTAAAAGGCCATGCTTCCGGTGGCTTCCCGAAGTCGGGTCAGATGTTCGTTGCCAATGAGGATGGTAATCCGGAACTTGTTGGAAGCTGGGGTGGTCGTGCAGCAGTTGCCAATAACCAGCAGATTATCCAGGGCATTTCCCAGGCAGTACAGAATGGGATGAGATCCTGCATGACTCCGATTGTATCCCATATGGCATCCATTGCCCAGAATGCAGCGCCGTCATTGACAACGGTTGAAACTGGACGGAGTTATTCTCCAGATGGACAGTGGCTCCAGAGTATGGCAGACCGTGTCATGAGTCTTGATAGCGCAAGCATGAGTGACCAGTATCTTGCGATGATGGTGGATCTGTTAAAGCAGATTATCGACCTGATTGAAAATCTGGATCTGACGGTAAACATTGATACCCGTGAGATCAAGAAGAAACTGACGGATCTTGAGAAGAGATCTGGATACACATTGAGGACAACGTAAGGAGGCGGGAATATGGCAGTGATTATGATCAATGGACGGGAATTTCCCGCCCCGGATATTGGTGGAAATCTGGTCGTGGCTACCAATGTAAGTGATGGTAAGAATGCGAATGGTGAATTTGTGGGTCAGAAGGTGGGTCGTGATCAATATAAGTTTGATTCGTTGCAGTGGAAGATGCTGGATGCTCAGACGTGGGCTGCAATGTTACAGGAATTTGATAAATTTGTGGTAACTGCCCGTATTCCTGATATGGTAAATAATCGGTTTCGAACGATCCGGATGTATCCAGGAAACCGTACTGCTACACCTGTCCAGTTTGACAAGGACGGTCTTCCAACCGTGTATCAGGACTGCAAAGTGAACATCATAGACTGTGGGGTGATGGAGTAATGCAGGCAGTAAGTAATGCGTATAAGCAGGAAATGAAAAAGCAGCTTCGCGATCATTCCTATATGAGGGTCACGATCGGGTTGATCAATCAGGAAGCGCAGGCTTCTGCCAGTGTCCCGGATCCGGAAAAGTATACGTACTACAGTAATCTTTCCTGGCCGCTCAACAACTATAAGGTCGAAGAATTATATGATTCCTGTGATCAGGACTATACCGCAGTCGATGGCAGTATGTATTTTCTGCCAAGAGATCCATCGGATGTGGTATTAAATCAGGGGATTGTTTCAGAAAATCTTCTTGGGATGATAGAAGTCCATTTTCCGATACCGTATGATATTAAAGGATTAACGGTAGAATTTGGCAAAGCATATCCGGTGGATTTTTCCATCATTTCCGATAACAGCAGCGTAGAGATCTCTGGGAATCAAAATGGACACTTTGTGACAGAGAAAATCTTTTCCGGAGCGACCTTTCTGCGTTTTGTGCCGGCACAAATGGTCAATGGGCAGAGTCGTTTCCGGATACATCAGATCACAATGGGAATCGGTATTTATTTTGATAATCAGAAAATCCTTTCTGCGACTAAGAAAGAACGGATCAGCCCGATCATGGAAGATCTTCCATCCATTGATTTCAGTATTACCATTGATAATAAAAATCGTGCGTATGATATTGAAAACGAAGAAAGTACTGTGAATTTTTTAGAGAATGGACAGGAAATCAGTGTGATTTATGGTCAGGAACTGGACAATGGGAATGTGGAGTGGATTCCGGGAACCACAGTGTATTTAAGGGAATGGTCTGCTGATGATGAAGAAATGAGCTTTACGGCGACCGATCGATTTGATGGAATGGATGAAACCTATCGCCGCGGAAAATATGCACCGGATGGCATTACGTTGTATGAGCTGGCACTGGATGTTTTTCAGGACGCTGGAATCGACAGTCGTACATACTGGCTTGATAATTATCTCAAGGATGTCAAGGTTTATAATCCAATGCCGGTTGTAATGCATAAAGAAGCGCTGCAGCTGATTGCCAATGCCGGGCGTTGCATTCTTTATCAGGACAGAAATGGAAATATTTTTATGAAATCCAGTTTTATTCCAGATATGGAGGCCAGCTCGGAGAATGAGACGTATTTTTCAAGGGCGGCATCCATATTGGAAAAGACAACGAAGAGTACCTATGCAACCGTTGAAAAGAATCATACGGATGCCTCATCTGGACAATTCTTTTTACCAAGAGATGGTGGAACTTATTTTGATGTGGGGTATGTGTCAGAGAATGTAGCTGATGATTCCGGAGCATTTGCAGAAAACCCGGTAGTAACCATTCATCTGGAAGCCCGCTATAAATGTTTTGGCCTTACCTTGGAGTTTGGTAAAAATTATCCGGTGGAAATGGTGCTGCGGTCATATCTGGATGCTGTGTTATTGGAGGAGTATTTTGTGACATCACTGTCAGAGGTAACTGTTATTAGTCACGAATTTCCGGAATTTGATCAGCTGCAGATGGAATTTTTAAAGGGAGCGCCACATGACCGTGTGAATTTGAAGCAGATAACGTTTGGAGACAGCACAGATTATGAACTGTCCTATGGAGAAGAACTGACCAAAACACCGAAAGGCACACAGCTGTCCAAGGTCCGGGAACTGCAGGTGACCAGGACCATTTACTCTTCCGGTATTGAAAAACGCCAGCTCGTAAAAGAAACGGTTCCAGCGGGAGAAACACAGCATACGTTTTATTTGAATACGGCATCGCACGGATATGAGATAGAAGGGACAAACGATGAGGTTGTAAAGATTATTGACAGTACTGCCTATTATGTGACTGTGGAGATCTCCGGAGAGACAGAAACGGAAGTGATCATCAATGGATACGAGTACTATACCACGCAGGCTGTGGTGACGCGACAGTTAAATGCAACGGGAACGGTTGAACAGTGGGAGAATCCATTGATATCAGGAGCTGATCATGCTGCGGATCTTGCGGAATGGGTAGGTGATTATCTGCGGGCAGACCGGGAGTATGATCTGACATATCGTGGGGAGCCCAGGATTGACGCCAATGATATTACATTTCTGGAAAATAAATATGTTTCGGATTTATTGCTGCGTATTTATGAGCATACCTTAAAATTTAACGGAGCGTTATCTGGAACCATAAAGGCAAGGAGGGATATGAGTAATGTGGCGGCAACCAAAAACAGACTGGCAGCCCAGCGATTATTTTAACATCGGGGATTACAACCGTATAAAAGAAAACCTGAATGAAATCCGGAAACAGGCGCTCATCCTATGGCCGGATTTTTCATTTGAGGACATGGGCGAAGATAAAACTTATGTGGATTATGGATTTTATGCAGATGAAATCAACCGGTTCGAGTCCAATATAGACCATATATGCAGCGAAGTATTTCCATTTGCTGTTGGTGAGCGAAAGACTTTTTATGAAAATCAGCCATTTATTGACTGGAAGGAATTAAATCGGATAGAAGAAGCCTGCAGATTGATTTACGGAAATATTCAAGGCTGTATAAACGGAAGAAAACGATTGTCGTTTGTTTTGAATGGTGGTGAATTATGTTAAAGACGGATTATAAAGATGCTATGTATGATGGTGCCAGAAGATACAGGATCACGGGGAATGCGGATGGAACATCCGTGATCTCGGATGAGACTTCCTATACCCAGGAAGGAGATGCTTTTGGGGCAAAGGATATCAATGCCACCAATACGGCGGTGAACCAACTGAACCATACAACACCGGTGACGCTGGCAGCTGCAGACTGGATCGGTTCCACACCGCCCTATACCCAGACAGTGACAGTCCAGGGAGCTACAGAGGAATTAGAAGCAATCCTGGTATCGGAACTGGAGGATGGGGCATCGGAAGCAGTGCAGAAAGCTTATGTAAAAGCGTTTGGAATGATCTCCAGCGGTACTGCAACGTTGGGAGATGGCACTGCAACCTTTAAAGTATATAAAAAGCCAGTCACAGACATTGTGGTTGGGCTGAAAGGAGTGTAAGCCAATGGGAAGAATCTGGATGCCGGGAGGCGGCGGTGGAGCGGATCTGGACGTGATTACTGCCGGTGCCGGAGATGTGCTAAGCGGTAAGGTGATCGTCGATCAGGATGGCAATCCGATCACTGGCACGATTCCGGTTAAAAGCGCGATAGCGTCCAGCATAAACTGTGGTGGTTCGGTAGACATTCCGGCGGGTTATTATCCAACAGCAGGAAAAGTACAGGCGAATAGCCTGGCAAGCCAGACGGCAGCTAACGCAGGTGCAGGACAGATTTTGAGCGGATATACCGCCTACGTCAATGGGGCCAAGATCACTGGTAGTTTGGCGGTCCAGTCCGTACTGTCTTTTAGCGTCGCCCCTTATTCTTCCACGCAGATTACATTCACCTGGAAGAATCCGGCGAAAGGGGCATTTTCTGGTGTTATCATCGTCGGAAAGACAGGATCTTACCCTACGTCGATCTCTGATGGCACGAGGTGGTATAAAGGCTCAGGAAACAACACTGCGGCCAATGGGATATCATCCGCAACAGTAAGTGGTTTTACGGCTGGAACAGTGTACTATTTCCGGTGCTTTAGCTACGCAGTGAAAAGCAATGCGGAGTGGGTGCACGCTACAAGCTATACTGCAACGGCAACACCAGCAAAAGGATCCAAGGTATTTAAAGCAAGCGGGTCATTCACAGTTCCAGCAGGAGTCAGAAGCATTGACATCTTTTGTGTGGGCGGTGGCGGAGCAGGGGGTTCCGGAAACACATCGAATACCTCCTCTAACCAGATCAATGGCGGTGGAGGCGGCGGTGGATATACAGCCCAAAAGTTAGGTTATGCGGTTACTCCGGGAGCGGCCTTTGCGGTTGTGGTCGGCGCGGGAGGCGCTGGGGGAAGTGCCACTTCGGGTGCAGCTGGAGGAACCACTTCGTTTGGAACGGTAGTTTCTGCGGCAGGTGGCAAAGGAGGCAGTTCCCAGACTGGTGGGGCTGGCGGCTCAGGCGGTGGATCCTCAAGGTCTTATAGAAAAGGCGTTGTATATGGCGGCTCAGGCGGTTCTAACGGCGGAAACGGAGGAGCTGCTTATTATGGCAGTGAGACGTATGGAACAGTTGGTGCAGGACAGGGAACAACGACCCGCGAATGGGGAAACGCATCGGGAACCTTGTATGCAGGAGGCGGAGGAGGTTCCTCTTCCGGAAACATGGATAATGGCGCAGGCGCTGGAGGATCCGGCGGCGGTGGAAAGGGAGGAACATTGTCAGACGGCGCCGGTGTTTCCGCTTCAGCAGGAATTGCCAATACCGGCGGTGGAGGCGGTGGCGGAAAGGCATACTGGTCCGGAACCACTTACTATGGAGCGTCCGGCGGATCCGGGATCTGTATTGTCCGCTGGGGATATTAAAAGGAGGAGCAGATGAAAAGAGAAACAAAGTATCCATATATCATGGTGGACGCGGAAGGAACCGTGCAGAACATCGCCATGTTTGACGATTACGCATCAGCGAATACGATCACACAGGCATGTTATGGAGAAGGCGCCTGTGCCTATGCATACCAGTATGCGGTCAGCGTAGGAGATCGGTGCGTGGATGGGACCTTTTATGTGGTGGATGAGAAAGGCGTCCTGACCGAGGCAGAGTACATTCCGAGCGATGAGAACCAGATTTCTGTGCTGAATGACCAGCTGATGGATGCTTATCTTGCACTGACAGAGCAATATGAAACCAGTCTGGATCTGCAGGAACAGGTGACGAATACCATGATGGCATTGACAGAACTCTATGAAAGCATGTAAGGAGGAAGCGGTATGGCAAGTTATATGGCGAAGGTTTATGCGGCATTGGTTAAAAGTGGAAAGAAAACCATTGAGGAAGTACCGGAGAAGATCCGGAGTGAAGTGCAGGAGATTCTGGAGGCAGAGGCTTAAGGATTTTCTATATTATTTTTTGAGGAAGGAGGCAGATGAGATGGCAGTGATTTATGCGACTCTGATCGTGAAGGGAAAAAAGACCTATGCACAGGTTCCGGACAAGATCAAACCACAGGTAAAACAGGTTCTGATTGATCTGGAATGCGAAGACCTGATTACAGAGGAGGAATAGGATGCCGACAGAGATAGCAGTAGCTCTGGTTGGTCTGTGCGGCAGCGCGATAGGTAGCTTGGCTGGGGTGGTTGCATCAGCCAAGCTGACCGCTTACCGGATAGAGCAGCTGG
>OKRY01000746.1_pt1 | contig 26687 bp, 19 predicted proteins | sample 1601121 | NCBI WGS metagenome assembly OKRY01 (sample SAMEA3541546, study PRJEB24748) | human gut metagenome | biome: human gut; feature: human-associated habitat; material: faeces | place: China | collected 2012
TCAACGATGCACATGCGGCACGCGCCGTAGACGGAGAGCTCGGAATAGTAGCAGAAGGTGGGCATGTCAATTCCGGCCTTCCGGATGACGGACAGGACGTTCTTCTCGCCGTCGAACGGCACGCGCAGCCCGTCGATAATCATTGTTCCCTTGGCCATGACTTAACCCTCCTCTTCAATGGCGTCGATGGCGCCGAAGGGACACGCGCCCCAGCATGCGCCGCAGTGGATGCATTTTTCCGTGTCGATGGTGTGCGGCATGCGGATCTGACCGTCGATGGCGCCGACGGGACAGTTGCGCAGGCACTTGCCGCAGCCCTTGCACAGCTCCGGATTGATCTCCAGATGGCGCTTGCGGCCGTTGCAGATGGGGCAGTGATGATCGACGACATGGGCCAGATACTCCTTGCGGAAGTAGCGCAGCGTGCTCTGCACGGGCTTGCAGGCGCTCTGGCCGAGGCCGCAGAGTGCCGTCTCCGTGATGGTCTGGGACAGCCGCTCGAGCAGATCAAGATCCTCAAGGCTGCCCTCGTTGTTGATGATGCGGTTGAGAATTTCGAGCATGCGCTTCGTGCCCTCACGGCAGGGGACGCACTTGCCGCAGCTCTCGTTCTGCGTGAAGCTCATGAAAAAGCGTGCTGCGCCGCAACAGGCAAAATCAGGCGAATGCTGATGAAGGACACGTCCATCACCGTAACGGTCGGGTGCAGCGGCAGCATGTCCGGCGTCAGCAGGCGCGCATTCGTCCGCTCATAGAGCGTTACGCGCGGGTCGTTGCGCAGTTTCCACGAGAACTGCCCGTAGCCGACGTCAATCGCATAGACATGCGCCGCGCCGTTTTGGAGGCAGACGTCCGTGAAGCCGCCGGTCGCCGCGCCGATGTCCATGCACACCTTGCCGCGCAGATCCGCCTGAAAGGACGTAATTGCCTTTTCCAGCTTCAATCCGCCGCGGCTGGCATAGGGGTTCGACTTGCCGCGGATTTCCAGCTCGTCCTCCGGCTTAATCAGCTCCGATGCCTTGTCGATGCGGCGCGTGCCGACGTACACTTCGCCCGCCATGATGCTGACCTGCGCCTTCGTGCGGCTTTCGCAAAGCCCGCGTTCCACCAGCGCTACATCAGCCCGTTGCTTTTCGCTCATTGATGCTTTTCTCCATTCTTCAGCGCGATGACGATGCGCTGGGTCATCAGTTCCGGCGTCAATCCCAAGTATTTCAGCAGCTGATCACGCCGCCCATGCTGCACGAAGGTATCCGGGATGCCGAAGGACAGCATCGGCGCGGGCAGCCCTTCGCCAGACAGGAACGCGCAGACCACGCTGCCGAAGCCGCCCGTCAGCACATGCTCCTCCATCGTGACGATTGGGCGATTCGCCAGCTGACGCAGCATTTTCTCGTCCATCGGCTTCACGCTCCGGCAGTTCACCAGTGCCGCGTGAATCCCACGCTTTTCCAGCAGGTCGCGGACTTCAATCGCTTCTGCCACCATCGAGCCGACAGCCAGCAGCGCCACATCCCCGCCCTGCTCCATCATCTCCCATTCACCGATGCGGAACGGCTTATCCTGCGCCGGGTAGCGCGCCGACAAATCGACGGATTCACGCCCATAGCGGATGGCGCAGGGGGATTCGTTCTCCTGCGTCCAGCGCATCATGACGCGCAGCTCATTCAGGTCTCGCGGCGCCAGAATCACCATGTTCGGCACGGGCAGCATTGACGCTAAATCCCACACGCCGTGGTGCGTCGCGCCATCCTCGCCGACCAGCCCCGCACGGTCAAGCAGCAGCGTCACGTTCAGCTTCGGCATACAAACGTCATGTATCATCTGGTCAAACGACCGTTGGAAGAACGACGCGTAGACCGCGAAGTACGGCTTCATGCCGCCCGCCGCCAGCCCTGCTGCCATCGTGACGGCATGTTCCTCCGCAATGCCGACGTCCATCATGCGGCGCGGAAAACGCTCCGCAAAGTACGACAAGCCCGTACCCGACGGCATAGCGGCGGTAATCGCGACGATTTTTTCATCCGTTTTCGCCATTTCGGACAGCGTTTCCGCCATCACCTGCCCATATGACGGCAGCGTTCCCTTCTTGCGCGCCGTACCGGTTTCCACATAGAACGGCGGCGTGCCATGGAAGCGCTCCGGCTTGTCCTCCGCTGCGCTGTATCCATAGCCTTTTTTTGTGAGCACATGCACGACAACCGGCTCATCCAACTGTTTGACGGCCTCCAATGTGTGCTCCAGTGCCTTGAGATCATGCCCGTTAATCGGGCCGAAATAATGGAAGCCAAGGCTATTGAAGAATCCCTCTTGATTTTCACGCACGAACATGGACTTGACGCTCTTTTTTGCCCACGATAAAAAGTGCTGAAGCGGTTTTCCGACTACGGGCAGGCAGGACAAGCCTTTGCGGATGACCCGTTTCGTGCTTGTCCACCCGCTGGAGACGCGCAGATCCGTCAGGTGCTGCGAAAGCGCCCCAACGTTCGGCGCAATCGACATTTCGTTGTCATTCAGAATGACAATCATACGCGTATGACTGTCACCCGCGTCGTTGAGCGCCTCATAGCACATGCCGCCAGTCATTGCGCCATCGCCCACCAGCGCCAGCACATGGTGATGCTGCCCCTGCAAATCGCGGGCGCGCGCCAGCCCCAGCGCTGCGGACAGCGCGGTAGAGGCATGACCCGTCTCGAACACATCATATTCGCTTTCGGAGCGCTTCGGGAAACCGGACATGCCGCCGAAGGAACGCAGGGTGCAGAACGTGCGGTAGCGCCCCGTCAGCAGCTTATGGACGTAGCTCTGATGCCCCACATCAAAGACGATTTTGTCCTCCGGCATGTTGAACACGCGGTGAATCGCCATCGTTAATTCTACCACGCCCAGATTGCTCGCCAAATGCCCGCCGCGCTTGGAAATGGTCGTGACCAGTTCTGTGCGAATCTGTGCGGCAAGATCGTTCATCTCCGCATAGGACAGACCTTTAATGTCCTGCGGCGACTTGATATCCTCCAATCGCAAGCATTTTCCCTCCTTCATGGATTTTGCATTTGTGTTGATTGATGCTATTTCTCAGATAAGAATGCGCAAGCGGATGGCGCAGGCGAATGCAGGAAATAGTATTAGAATTTGCTGCCCTTGCTCCCCTTTGCGCCCTTCGCGCCGCCGAGCGAAACGCCCTTCAAAATATCGGAGGAATAAGCATAATTGCGCATGTTGCGGTCTTCGTTCGCCTTGCGCGCGCAGTCCACCATGCGGTCAATCAGCTGCGAATACTTCACGCCCTTGTTCTCCCACAGGTAGAATGCCAGCGAGCCGGGAATCGTGTTGATTTCAGTGATGTATACCTGCTCGGACGCGCGGTCAAACATGTAGTCGATGCGCACAACGCCCTTGCAGTCCAGCATCCGGAAAATATCGCAGGACATGGCCTGAATCTTGTCGCGCAGGCTGTCCTCAATCGGTGCGGGCAGCACGCGGTGCAGGCTCGCCATGCCCTTCGAGCCGCCATTGGCAAGATACTTCTCCTTGAAATCGAGGAACTGCTGACCCGACAGCGGCATCTCAATCGGGCTGGCCTCCACGTCGCCATCGTAGCCCAGTACGGAGCAGTTCAGTTCAATCGGGTGATCCAGCCCCTTCTCAACCAGCACGCGGCGGTCATACTCAAACGCCAGTTCAAGGCTGTCCGTCAGCCCTTCGCGGTCATCCGCACGGCTGACACCGATGGACGAGCCGAGGTTCGCGGGCTTGACGAACACCGGATAGCCCAGTTCCTTCTCCACCTTGTCCAGCACGGCGTTTTTGTCCTGCTGATACATGGCGCGCGTGAACCAGCAATCCGGCAGACACGGCAGCGTCCCCGCGCCGCGGAAGAACTGCTTCATCATGATTTTGTCCATGCCGATGGCGCTGCCTGCCACGCCCGTGGACGTGTACGGCAGATTCGCCAGTTCCAGCATCCCTTGCAGCGTGCCGTCCTCGCCGTTCAACCCATGCATGACGATAACGCAAACTTCCAGCCGCGCTACCATGACCTGCGAGGGATGTCCGAACAACCCCTTGCCGGGACGGTTCGCCAGCAGCGCGCCCGAACCCGCCGTCACATCCAGCGCAACGGCTTCGATGCCCGCTTTGTTCGGGTCAAAGGGCGTGTACGTCTCGATGCGGCGGAGCGCATTTCCCGTATACCAGACGCCGTTTTCGCCGATATACACCGGGATGACGTCGTACTTCTCGCTGTCCACATGGTTCATCAGCTGCACCGCGCTGATGATGGATACCTCGCGCTCACAGCTGCGGGAACCGAAAATCACACCAAGCTGAACCTTTGCCATAACAAAAATCTCCTTGCCTTTACGGAATCTCTGATTGATTCGGCAGAGCTTCCTTACGTTTCAGAATAGTGATCCGGAAGATCGTTTTCAAACATTGCAATGTCGCCGGGACGCCCAATCTGCCGCAGGAGCGCCGTCGCTTCGTCGAGGCTGGCGACGACGTGCAGATTTCCCTGCGGGAAGCCCGCTGCGAGCAGCCCTTCGGCAATCGGCTGCGTGTGCTTCTTGCCCACGAGAATGGCGATATCCGCGTTGCCGCAGATTTTCCGCCCAAATTCGCGGTTGAACGCCGCTTCCTGTCCGCCCAATTCGACCATACCGGGGGTAATGATGATGCGCCGCGCTTGGAACGCCCCCAGTACCTTCACTGCCGCTTCCGCGCCCTTCGGGTTGGAATTGAATGCATCGTCGATGATGGTGATGCCTGGCGACGGAATCAGCTGCAAGCGGTGCTCCACCGGCTGCAGTTTGCTGATGCCGCGCGCCACCTGCCGCATGGTCAGCCCCAGATGGAGCGCAACCGTCGCGGCAAGCAGAATGTTCTGGATGTTGTGTTCCCCCAGCAGGCGCGTTTCGCACGCGACTTCCTCCGCCGACGTATGCAGGACGAATCGGCTGCCCATCGGGGAAACCGTCACATCCGTTGCCCACACGTCCGCATCCGGGCTGTAATGCAGGCAGCAGAGGCGCTTTTCTTTCTCCGTGCGGTCATAGAGTTCACGGCAGATTGCGCCATCATCCGGGAAAAAGCAGCAGCCATCCGCCGGAACGGCGTCCATCAATTCATATTTCGTATTTTTGATGCGTTCCAAGGTATGGAAGGTGTCCAAATGCTGCGGACCGACGCTCGTCAGCACGCCGTAACGCGGATGCACCAGTCGACACAGTTCCTTGATATCCCCGACGTGCCGTGCGCCCATTTCCGCAACGAAGACCTGCGTCGCAGGCGTCAGCCGCTCACGGATGATTTTCGTCACGCCCATTGGCGTATTGAAGCTGCTCGGGGTAATCAGCGTCTGATACTTCTCCTGCAAAATTGTGCCGAGAATGAACTTGACGCTCGTCTTGCCGTAGCTGCCGGTAATGCCGATTTTGATGATGTCCGGGCGCGCCGCCAGCTTCTTCTGCGCGTCGCGGAAGTACATTTCGCTCACAAGCTTCTCAATCGGCCACGCCAGCAATCCGCCCAGCGCCACCCAGAGCGGCAGCAGCAGCGGCAGCAGCCCGCAGAAGTACACTTTTGTCAGCAGCGCAATCGGCGTGCAGAGCAGCGTGTAGACAACGCCCATGACAATGTACGTCCGCTTGACGCGCATCGTGACGACAAACGGCTTTTTCGCCTTCTTCTGCTGGAAAATCGACCGGCACCACCAGCCGCCCGCGACCGCCAGTGCTGCATTCACCAGCGCCAGCAGGATTTTGCCGACGCTCATGTCCAGCATCCGGTCAATGCTCCGGTATGCCAAATACAGCAGCGTCAAGTACGCCGCCAGCGTGATGCCGGGCAGCAGCGCGCGCCTCCAATTGCGCTGCAGCGTCCGGAAATAACCGGGAAATTGGTAGCTTTCCAGCTGGAAATCATGCATCAGGCTCCGTTGTGCCAGCAGCATCGCCAAGGCGGTTGCCAGCGCCGGAAGCCATTTCAGTAAGTTTATCACCTGATTCACTCCTGCCCCATCCAAATCAGTTTAGCAGAAACTGACGCACAATCGTCTGAAAGCGCGCCGCCTGCTCCAGATATGCGAAATGCGTGCCGCCTTCCAGCACCACCAAACCGCTGTCGGCAATTTCCTTTTCCATCTGCTGCCCCATCCACAGCGGCGTTTCCGCGTCGCGGTCGCCCCAGATGAGCAGCGTCGGGTTCTTGATATGCGAAAGCAGTGCGCTCTGGTCATAACCAACGACCTTGACGAACGTCTTGCGCATTTCCGGCGACAGGGCGGCATAATCCCGCGAGCCGTACTTCTGCACGAGATTTTCCTGCCACTTGTCCGGCAGACTGCCGAAGAGGTGCGTCTTTTTCGCTACACCGACGAGCTTTTTCAGCCGCTGATACCGCTGCGACTTCTTGCTCTTTTCGCTGGATAGCTTCGGCCGTATGCCCGCCGCGCCTGTCAGAATCAGCTTTTCAAAACGCTCCGGATGGTCGGCGGCGAGCTCAATCGCCACGCGTCCGCCAAAGGAATGCGCAATCACGCTGCACGGCAGGAAGTCGAGCTTCGTCAGCAGTTCCAGCAGATTCGCGGCGAAATCCGGCACACCCCACGGCTGCGGCGGAAATCCGCTTTCGCCATGCGCCGGAAAATCCACCCGAAGCACGGTCATGTCCGGCGTGAGCGCATCGCTAATCCCCGCCATCAGCTTTTCCGAGCAGCCCCAGCCATGCAGCAGCACCACTTTTCTTTCGCCGTGGCCGCTGATTTCATAATGGACGCGGACGCCCTGAAGCGTCATTTCCACAAAACGCATCTCCTTTTCAGCCGTCGATTCGCCAAATGTATCGGCACTTGACGGCGCTGATTTCCCAGCGGTCGCGGATTTCCTGCGGCACGGCCACGGTTCTTTCCAGCGTGCAGCCCAGCCCCAGGCACGTCTTGCGGCTCGCCCAGTTGTCCGGGTCAGTCGTGATGACGACGCTGCTCTTGCCGTGCAGGGCAATCAGCGGACGCAAGAGCGCACAGGCGCGGCGCGCGTAGTGATTGCCGCGATACGGCGGGTCAACATGATAGCCAATATGCCCGAAATAGTACACACAGGGGCTTTCCCCCATCCGCAGGGAGATGCGTCCAACTTCCCGGTGCGTCCCGTGCGGCACAATCATATAGTCATACACGCGGCCGAATCCCATTTCTTTTTCCGGCGGATAGAGCCGCAAGGGCAGCAAGTCAATCACGCCATCGGAAAACTCAGCACGCACTCTGCGAAACAGCATCCTTACACATCCTGTATCTGCACCTGCGGAAGCAGGGCAGCAAAATCATCGGGGCGAATCAGCTGCGTCCCCTCGGTCATTACCGACGCACAGCCCGCCGCCGCGCCATACGCCAGCGCACGGTGAACGTCCCCTGTTTTCTCCAAGCCAGCCATCACACCGCCGACCATTGCGTCGCCCGCGCCAACGGTGGACTGCACCCGCACCGGAATCGCCGGGGCAAACATGGCGCCGCGTTCCGACACCCACAACGCACCCTCTCCGCCGAGGCTCACGAGCACATTCTGCGCGCCCATCTCAAGCAGTTCCAGCGCCGCCTGATGCACATCCGCCATCGTCGGCAGCGGACGGTTCATGGCGGCTTGCAGTTCACTTCTGTTCGGCTTGACGAGGAACGGACGCGCTGCCAGCCCCGCCATCAGCGCCGCGCCGCTCACATCCAGCACAAACAGGCGCTCCGGCAGGGAGAGCATCAGGTCACGGTAATACTCCGGCGGACATTCTGGCGGCAGCGAACCTGTCAGGACGACATACTGCCCCGCAACTGTCTTTTCCGCCAGCAAGTCCGAAAACGCCCGCTGATTCTCCGCATTGACCGGCGCGCCGGGTTCGTTCAGCTCCGTCACGCCCGTGCCGTCCTGCGGGACAATCTTCATGTTCGTGCGCACGTCGCCGTCCACGGGCAGGAAAACATGCGTCACCTGCTCGCCGTCCAGCTTGCGGCGAACCGCGTCAATGCCGTTTTTGCCCGCACAGCCGAGGACGCAGGACGCAATACCCAGCCGGCGCGCAGTAATGGCGACGTTGATGCCCTTGCCGCCCACATCCTGCCGCGCGGACAGGACACGGTTCACATCGCCCACCGTGAAGGAACAGAGCGACACCGTGCGGTCAAACGAAGGATTCAGGCACACACAAGCCAGCATGGGCAAACCTCCCCATCATCAGCAGTCCATCCCATTATATCATGATTCCCCGCATGATGCAACCTGACGCGGAAAGAAAAAGGCTGCCCCGTATTCGCTCGGAGCAGCCAAATGGACTCATTCCTTAATGCTGTAGGCATTCAGCGCGTTCTGCATCGTGATCTGTGCGAACGCTTCCAGTGGCATTTCGCGCAGCGCGGCAATTTTCTCCGCCACATAGCGCACGTTCGTCGGCTCATTTCGGCGGCCGCGGACGGGTTCGGGCGCAAGGTACGGGCTGTCCGTCTCAATCAGGATGCGGTCAAGCGGCACATTCACCGCGGCTTCCTGCAATTTCGGCGCTTTCTTGAAGGTCACAGGCCCCGCAAAGCTGATGAAGTACCCCAGTTTCAGGTACTCCTTCGCAATCTCCCAGCTGCCGGAAAAGCAGTGGATGATGCCGCCGGTCAGATGCTTCTTGTGGCGCTTCATGATGTCCAGCATGTCCTGATGCGCGTCCCGGATGTGATATGCCACGGGCATCGATAATTCCCACGCCAGCTCCATCTGTGCCTCGCAGACCGTCATCTGCGTTTCGCGCGGTGACAGGTCATAGTAGTAATCCAGCCCGATTTCGCCAATGGCGACGACTTTCTCTTCCTTCGACCAGTCCGCCAAGCGCTGCAAATCATCCTCCACGAAGCCCTTCGCCTCGTGCGGATGGATGCCGATGGCGGCATAACAGCCCGGATGTGCCGCTGCGAAATCCGCGCTGTGCCGGGAGGTCGCCATGTCCGAGCCAATCACGGCGTACCGGGTGACGCCCGCTTCCGCCATGCGGGTCAGGACGTCCTCCCGGTCGTCGTCGAACTTCGGCTCATCGACATGGCAATGAGAGTCAAACAGCGCCATCATCCGATGATTGCACCGTCCTCCACGCCCTCGCCGACGCTCATCAGGCGCAGATTATCCTCGTCATCGACGGCGGAGAGAATCATGCCCTGACTTTCGATGCCCGCAATCTTGCGCGGCGCGAGATTCACGACCGCCACGACCTGCTTGCCGACGAGGTCTTCGGGCTTGTAATACTTCGCGATGCCGGAGAGAATCGTGCGTTCGCCGTCCTTGCCGAAGGAGAGGCGGAATTGCAGGAGCTTGTTGCTCTTCTCGACCTTCTCGCAGGACAGCACGCGCGCCACCTGCATCTTGCACTTGCAGAAATCATCGAAAGCGATTTCCGCCGGGAAATCAGGCGTTTCGTGCTTCTTTTCCGCCTTCTTTTCGGGCTTGGCGGCAGGCTTCTTTTCTTCCTTCTTCGGCTCTTCGGCGGGTGCGTCGCGTTCGATTTCCTTCTGGATGTCCAGACGCGGGAACAGTGCCGCGCCCTTATGCACCGTCAAGCCTTCCGGCAGCACGGCAAACGGCTTGCAAACGGAATCCCACGTCTTGAGCGCGTCGTCGGTCACGCCAAGCTGCTCGAAGATGCGTTCCGGCGTGCGCGGCATGACGAAGCCGATCATCACAGCGACGCGGCGGACGCACTCTGCCAGCGTGTACAGCACCGTCTTCAGCCGCGGCTGACCTTCTTCGCTGCGGCCCAGCACCCACGGCTGCGTCATGTCGATATACTTGTTGCAATCGCTGATGAGCTTCCATGTTTCCACCAGCGCGTTGGAGAACTGGAAGGCGTTGACGTAGTTCTCCACCTTGCCAGAGAGCTGCTCCGCCTCGTCCCAGATGGGCTTGTCAACAGCTTCATCCACCGCGTCGATGGCGGGAATCGTGCCGCCGAAGTACTTCTCAATCATCGCGACCGTGCGGGAGACGAGGTTGCCAAGGTCATTCGCAAGGTCGGAATTGATGCGCGTCAGCATAGCTTTGAGCGTGAACTCGCCGTCCGAGCCGAAGGGCATTTCGCGCATGAGGAAATAGCGCACCGCGTCGGAGGAATAGCGGTTGCACAGCACGACCGGGTCAACGACGTTGCCGACGCTCTTGCCCATCTTCTTGCCATTGATGACCAGCCAGCCATGACCGAACACCTGCTTGGGCAGCGGCAGCCCCAGTGCGTGGAGCATAATCGGCCAGATAATGGTATGGAAGCGGACAATTTCCTTGCCGACCAGATGGACATCCGCCGGCCAGTACTTCTGGAACAGCGCGTCATTGTCCGTGCCGTAGCCCAGCGCGGAAATGTAATTGCTCAGCGCGTCAATCCAGACATACACCGTGTGCTTCTCGTCGAACGTGACCGGGATGCCCCACTTGATGGACGTGCGGCTGACGCACAGGTCTTCCAGCCCCGGACGGAGGAAGTTGTTCAGCATCTCGTTGGCGCGGCTGGCGGGCTGGATGAAGTCCGGATGCTCCTCGATGTACTGAATCAGCCATTCGGCGTACTTCTGCAGGCGGAAGAAGTAGGATTCTTCACGCGTCTTTTCCACCGGGCGACCGCAGTCCGGGCAGCAGCCGTCCTTGAGCTGCAATTCCGTCCAGAAGGATTCGCAGGGCGTGCAGTACCAGCCCTCGTATTCAGACTTGTAGATGTCGCCCTGATCGTACAGCTGCTTGAAAATCTTCTGCACGCACTTGACGTGGCGGTCATCGGTCGTGCGGATGAAATCGCTGTAATCAATGTCCATCAGCTTCCACAGATCCTTGATGCCCGCGACAATCTTGTCCACATACTCCTTCGGCGTGACACCCTGTTCCTTTGCCTTGCGCTCAATCTTCTGGCCATGCTCGTCCGTGCCGGTCAGGAAATAGACGTCATAGCCCGTCAGCTTCTTGAAGCGCGCCATCGAGTCCGCCGCCGTGGAGCAGTAGGCGTGACCGATGTGCAGGTTGCTGCTGGGGTAGTAAATGGGCGTGGTGATGTAAAACGGCTTCTTGCACGATTCACACATGAGTTCATTCCTCCAATTTCTTTTGAGGGAGACGTATAGGAAATTTTGACTCATTCGGCAGCCATCTGGCGAATGCCTTTTCCGCCATCTGCGGCTTGAAAAAATCTCGATTTACGCCCAGTAAACCTTCAATTTTTTCAATTGCATCTGACGAAAAATTCATCCACCATCTGACTACCTCATTTCATCAAAATTCCCTAAAAAAACCGCCCCTCCCGCATTTTTTGCCGAGGGGCGGAGAATTTTCCGCGTTGCCACCCTGATTTATCACTCATCCTGCGGATAACGGCGCGACCCGCCGCACCCTACTTCACCCCAAAGGCGTTCAGGCGCGTGATGCTCCGGAGCCATGTTCCCGCGGATGTCCCGGCTGCTTCTCACCTGCCGCAGCTCTCTTTGCGCATCCATCCCCGGTACTCTTTCCATCATTGCAGAGGATATTATAGCGTCATTTGGGCATGGTTGTCAAGGGCAAATTTCAGCTATGCTGCTGATACCAAGTGTAGTCGTATCCGTAATCGCCCTGCTGATTTCTGGCAGACAGCGTAACGCGCACGACGGCGTTCTGCCGCAAGGTCATTTGCAGCGTGCATTCGCCGTTTTCCGCCGCAAGCACCGCCGTATCCGCCGCCGGCTGACCCGCCTGACGCAAAAGACGCAGCTGATTTGCCGTCAGCGAACGCGGTTCGCCCAAATCATGCCATACCTTCAGCGGATTGCACGTCACTTCATCCACCGTCTCCGTCGTCAGCGTCTGTTCACCGTCCGCAGGCAGGGCAATCGTCACGGTCAGCTCGTCGCGGTCGGTGCGGCAGAGATTCCACAGCACGCCTTCATACGAGCCGTCGTCCTTGCGGACAATCACGCTGTGTTCGTCGCGGTGCACCGGCGTTCCGTGCAGATGGGAGAAGAACGCGAAGCTCCACAGTGTCGGCTTGGCAATCTGCCCGTTGGCAATCAAGCCGAATCCACCATGGAAGGGCATCGGCGGCACGCCCTGCTCCTCGAACACATCCCCGAACGTCCAGTAGGAATACGACGCCGCCACATCGCCCATCCGCGCCAGCACACCCGCCATGTACGCCGCATTCAGGTTCGTGTCATGAATCGGGCAGAACGGGTTGTACGACGTGTTGAACTCGGTGATGTGCATCTCCATCCCGCGGTATTCCGGGAAACTGTCGATAATGTCGCGCGTCTCCTGCATTTCAGCGAGGAGGCTGTCCACCGTGCGCATTGTATGGTAGAGATAGCGCCCGCGGTGTTCCGGCGTTTCGCCCATGTAGGCGTGGCGCGACACGAAATCCAGCGGCAGCTGATTCTCCTTGCAGAATTGCAGGAAATTGCGCACCCAGTCCTGCGACGTCGCGCCGCCGCAGATCGCCGGGCCGCCGACGCGCATGTCCGGCAGCACGTCCTTGACTGCCTTCGCCGTCACCGCATACAGGTGATGATACTTCTCTTCATCCGCATTTTCCCAGAAACCCGACAGGTTCGGCTCGTTCCACACTTCACACGGCCAAGTGGACACTTCGTCTTTCCCGTAGCGCTCCGCCAAATGTGCAAGCGTCGCCTGAACCATCGCCGTCCACTTTGCGTCGTCCTGCGGCGGCGTAACGTTGCCCTTCCAATAGAAGATGGTCTGCGTGCCGCTTGCCATCTTTTCCGGCATGAATCCCAATTCAAGGAACGGCTTCAAGCCCTGTGCGCGGTAATCATCCATCACGCGGTCAAGGTAGGTGAAATTGTAGCCCTCGTGCCAATTTCCTTCCGCATCCTGATACGGCTGGTAAATCGCCATATCGTCGCTGAACAGCCCGTGACCGCGGATGTGCGTGAACGCGCATTCCGCCTGCGCCATCGCCAGCTGCTGCTGATACTCCTGCTGGAGCGCCAGCCCCATGCGACCTGTGCCGATGCAGAACGCGGTGTTGTTGTTGAACTTCGCCTGACTATCCGCCGCTATGCGGATGGAATCCTGCTTCATCGTCTTCGTCTCCTTTATAATCCTGATTTTGCCCAGTCGAATACGAGCACTTGATCATGCGGCAGCGTCGCCTGACAGGTATCAATCTGCTCATACGGCGCGATATTGACCGGTTCCGCCGCGCGGAGGTTGCCATCCGTCAAGGCGTTGAAGAAGTCGTCGAACATCCAGCGGTCATAGAGCGCCTCCCGGTGCGGACAGAGGACTTTCTCGAATGGCAGCTGCTGGATGCCGCGCATGTTGCTGCGGTACTCCCGAAGCCCCAGCGCCTGCGGGAAGAAGAGCCATGTGCAGGGGTTCCAGTCGTCGCCGGACAGCAGCAGCTTCCGCTCCGGCACATACACCACCGCCGAACCGGGCGTGTGCCCCGGCGCTTCGATGATTTCCGCTGTTAATCCGCCCAAGTCAATCACACCGGGCTTCATCACCTTCGGCAATGGAATTTCGCCCGCGAGAAACGTTTTTTCATCCACCGGCAGGTTCTTTCCGATTGCCTGCGTCAGCACCCGACGGCGCATCTTGTCGTCCGTGAACATGCGCCAGTCCGCCATATCCGCTTCCAGCATGTACGTTTCCGGGAAGCAGCGTGCCCCCAGCGCGTGGTCATGGTGGTTGTGCGTCAGGAACACCGTCAGCGGTAAATCCGTCATGTGGCGCATGAAGTCCGCCACATCCTCAATGCCATAGCCCGTGTCAACCAGCATGGCGGCGTTTTCGCCCTCCAGCAGCGTCATGCAGACGCCCATGCAGTCCACAATATGCCACACTCCCGGCATCACCGCGTGAACCGTAAAGGCCATTTTCGGCTCATCCTTTCCATCTTGCCGCCTGAAAAAACGGCGTTTTTTGCACAATTCGACGCACAGTTGTGTTTTTCCTGTCACCCAGTCAACTTTTCGCCAAATTTCTTCCTCTTTTCTGGTTTTGGGTTGTGCAAGTCGGCGAAATATGCTATACTTTTTGTAAAATACGTTACAGGAGGTATCCTGTCTATGGCAAATCAATGGCTTTCGTGGCTTCCGTTTTTACCGGCTGATGTTCCCGCCGATTTTGCGTCCCCACGCGAAGTCGCCGCGTTCGAGCTTGCGCAGGCACTGCCGACGCTCTCCCCGAATCTGCACGTTTCGCTTGCCGAGGATGATTCGCTGGGCGAAGGGTTCCATGCCGTGCGCAAAGGCGACGACGTGACGATTTTCGGTGGCAAAACCGGGCTGCTGTATGGCGCTTACTGGCTGCTGATGGCGCTCGCGTCGGGTTCGGCATTGCCGGAGGATCATTCCTCTGCGCCGCAGTACGCGCTGCGCATGATTAACTGCTGGGACAACGCCGACGGCAACGTCGAGCGCGGATATTCCGGGCGCAGTCTGTTCTTCCAGGGCGGCAAGCTGACCTACGACCCCGCGCGGATGCGGCAGCTGGGGCGTATGCTGGCGTCCGTCGGGCTGAACGTGCTGTGCATCAACAACGTCAACGTGCACGACCCGGCACAGCTGCTGATTGAGGACGATCTGCCGGATCTGGCGAAGCTCGCGGCGATTTTCCGCCCGTTCGGCGTGCGGCTGATGGTTTCCATCGACTATTCGCAGCCGATGCGCCACGGCATCCCGACGGCTGATCCGCTGGATGAACGCGTGCAGGCGTGGTGGAAGCATCAGGCGGAAGTGGTGTACGCTGCGATTCCCGATCTGGCCGGCTTCCTCGTCAAGGCGGACAGCGAACATCGTCCGGGGCCGTTCACCTACGGGCGCAATCACGCGGAAGGCGCTAACATGCTGGCGCGGGCGCTCAAACCGTTCGGCGGAATGCTGGTCTGGCGCTGTTTCGTCTACAACTGTCAGCAGGACTGGCGCGACGAAAAGACCGACCGTCCGAAGGCAGCGTATGAGCATTACGTCTATCTGGATGGGCAGTTCGACGACAACGTGATTCTGCAGGTCAAGAACGGGCCGTTCGACTTCCAAGTCCGCGAACCGATTTCCCCGACCCTGCTGGCAATGCCCAAAACGAAGCTGGCGCTGGAATGGCAGCTGGCGCAGGAGTACACCGGTCAGCAGATTGACATTTTCGCCATGCCGGTAATGTGGCAGGAGCTCTTTGCGGACATGCCGCGCAACAGCATTATGGCGATGGCGGCGGTGTCGAACCTCGGCAATGACGCGTGCATGACCGGGCATCCCTTCGCGGCGCTGAATTTCTTTGCATATGGCGCGCTGGCGTGGGATCCCGATGCCTGCCAGCCGGACGATATCATCCACCGCTGGATTCGCCTCACCTATCGTTTTGCGCCGGATGATGAGAACGCGCTGGCGGACGTGCTGCTCGGCAGCCGCCACGCTTATGAGCAGTACACCGCGCCGCTGGGCATCTGCTGGATGGTCACGCCGAACCAGCATTACGGGCCGAGTCCCGACGGATACGAGTATCAGGCGTGGGGCACTTACCACAAGGCCGACCGCAACGCCATCGGCATCGACCGCACGGCGGACGGCACGGGCTATGTCCTGCAATACCCGGAAGCACTGCGCCACCGCTTTGAATCGACGCAGACCTGCCCGGACGAGCTGCTGCTCTTCTTCCACCGCTTGCCGTACACCTTCAAGATGCGCGACGGGCGGACGCTGATCCAGCGGATTTACGACGACCATTTTGAGGGCTATGAATGGGTGGAGCGCGCCGCGAGCATCCTGAAAGCGCTGCCGCTGCCCGATTTTGACCGTGCTTTAGTAGATGAGCGCATCGGGCGGCAGCTGCACAACGCCCGTGAATGGCGCGACATCATCAACACGTTCTTCCACCGTCTTTCCGGCATTGAGGATGTTCACGAGCGGAAAATCTATCGCTGAGGAGGCTTTTCATGGCGGACACAAGCCAGCCGCATTCATCCCGCTGCCCGGCTTGGCTGCGCGAGGGCGGGCTGTACCTGATTGTCTCCGGCGTCGTGACAGTGCTGAAATATGTGCTGCTGCTCTTTCTGCCGCGCGCATTCGCTTTTCTGCCAATGCGTGACTTCGGCTGGCCCGGCATCGAAATGACGCTGCTGGGCGAAACCTTCCGCTGGAACATCTTCGGCTACGACACGGCGCATGGCGGGCTGCCTTACCTGTGCGCGTACATGACGGCGATGGTGCTTGGCGAATGCGTGAACTTTCCGCTTCAGCGCAAGTACGTTTTCCGCGCCAATGGGCATCTCGCGCGGCAGGTGCTGCTGTATGCGCTTGCGTTCATCGTGATTACCTGCCTGGTGAACTCGATTAACTGCGTCTGGGTCGCGGTAGCGGCGAAGTTCGTGCCGGATTGGGTGTACACGCTCGGCACGCTCTTCTTCAACGGCACGATTTCCGCGGTGGTGTTTTTCTTCGTCAACAAACGCATTTTCCCACAGGCATAAAAATGGGGGCTGTCCATCGCGGGCAGTCCCCTTTCTTTATGGCGTTTGTTCAATGCGGATAACCTGCTGATGCCCGAAATAGTTTGCCAGCGCCTGATTCACCCAGTAGCCCGACTGCCCCTCATCCGCCAGCCCCAGCGGGTTCAGGAACGCCGGGCAGACCGCAACATCCGGGATTTCGCAAATCTCGCCGGGCTGACGCAGCGTTTGGAGGGTTTCGGTGTACTGCTGATGATACGTCTGCGCCTCGCCGCTGATGAGCGCTTTCGCCGCTGCGACGCTCGTCGGACTTGCACCCGCCGTCGGATGCGCAGATGGCAGTGTCAGCACCAGCGCAAGCGACAATATGGCGACGATTCCGGCGGAATGGCGCGTCAGATGCGAAAGCGCCGCGTCGATTTTCGTGCCAATGCGGCTGTTCCGCAGCCAGCCGATCCAGAGGAACGTCCAGCAAAGCAGCAGCCAGCCATACGCATAGTAGTAGATGTCGATTTGCCGCCCCGGCCCGACATTCGCCATTGCAAAAAGCGACGGCGTCATTTGCGCCGAAAAGATGGCATACGCCAGCGCGCTTTTCAGCAGTGGAAAGCGGAATTTCAGCCCGCACTGCCCGACGAAATCCCACATCAGCAGGGCAAAAAGCGCAATGGCAATTCCCTGCGGCCAGCCAAACCAGCCCGACACGCGCACCCATGCCCGGTCGAAGGAGTAGAGAATCGCGGGAACCGCATCCATCGAGCGCGGGATGGTCGCCGCACGGACGCGGTTGCCGGGTGCGGCGGCGTTGATAGCGAACGCAGTCAGCAGCGCGACCATGACGAGCAATATCTGCCGCCAAGCGGGGTTTTTCCGCACAAGCAGCGCAAGAAGCAGGAGCATCAGCAGAATCAGCGTAACGAGGATGGTCGTGTAGTTGCCGCCGCCGATAAAGAACGCAAGCAACATGCACAATGCAGTCCGCCCGGCGCGGCACTTTCCGTCGGTGCAAATCCGCAGGGTGCCCGTCAGCAGCATCAGCGAAAGCGCATAATAGAACGTGTAGTAGCATCCGCCGTTGAACCAGTAGAACGTCTGGTTCAAATCCGGCACAAGCTGGATGCTCAGCGTCATGAGCGCCAAGAAAATCAGCACAACCATTGTGCGCGGCGCGTGGAGCATCTTCCCCAGCTGACGCAGGAGCATCCCAGTGCCAAGCAGCAGCGGCAGGAGCGTCAGGGCGGTCGTCAGCCAATAGGCATTGTCGGAAAACACGCCCGGCTGAAGCGTGAACAGCATCACTGCGCTGAACGACCCCTGCCAGCGCGCATAGGTGCTCCGGACGTAGGCGGCAATAGCTGCGACAGCCTCCGGCAGCCCCTGTCCTGCGTCGATGACCTTGCGCAGCACCGCGCCGTAGGTGTAGTCGTCCGCGCGCGGGTGATTGTAGAACGCGACCGCCATCACCGGCAGCAGCGACAGCGCAAACAAAACCGCGAGAATGATGGCAATCCGCTGAAGTGCGCGCGCATTCCGCATGAGCATTTCTCCTTTTCCGACAAAAATCGCCGCAGTTTGTGATGCACTGCGGCGATTTTGCTGATTATTCTCCCGTCAGCGATGGGACGGGTGTCGTATTCGGTTCAGGTGTGGGCAGTTCCGGCGCGGTCGTAGCTGCCGGCGCACTGCCGCCTGCAATCAGCCGCGTCAGGTTGTCCGATGCCGTCGTCAGCAGCTGCACAGCGCGCATGGTATCCATGCTCATCACGTCCTCCGCGCCCTGCGTCGGCAGGGTCAGCGCGTTCCAGCGGCTCGTTGTGCGCAGTGCCATCTTCACGCCGACGTCCGCTTCCGCCATGTGCAGCGCGGCAATCACGCGCAGCTGAATCGGCGCGCCTTCCCTGCTTTCGGTGCTGTACTGGAGGGAAAGTTCCGCCGTAATTGGCTCAAACGTCACCAAATCCGCTGCTTCCGCGCCGTCAGTGTCCGGCTCGATGGTCAGCGTCCACGCGCTGTCATCATGGCGTGTGCCGTCGCTGTCCTGCGTTTCGGAATGCTGGCTGGTCAGGGTGAATTTCGCCTGCAGCGTCTTTGCGTCCGTTACGAACGCGGCGGGTACGCTGCTGATGCTGCCCGTAATTGCGTTCTGGTTGCCGTCCGCCGACGCCATGCTGAATGTCAGCGTCTGCGTCGCGCTGTTCAGCACAAGCGCAGTCGTGCTGCCCTCCTGCCGGAAGGTCAGCGTCGTGTAGCCCCACGCATTCTGCGGCAGGGGCAGCGCCACCGCCACGGACAGTGTATCGCCACGCGCGGAGAACTTGCGTGACAGGCGCAAATCACCCGACAGCGGCAAGGCATCAATGCAGGCATCGTAGAAGTAGCCCAGCGCCGGATTGAGGTAGGCCGCCTGCTGCTCCTCCGTCATCATCGGGCGCAAAAGCGTCAGCAGCGTCTCGTCATAGAGCGCTTGCTTCCACATCAGCTTCGTTTGCTCTTTCACGTCGTCCGCTGGAATCACATAGCTGACGCGCATGACAAGCTCGCCGTTTTCAGTCATCGTGTCAGGTTCCGCGGCGTAATCCGCCAGCCACAGCTCCAGTTCGTTCAGATATTCCTCCAGCGCCGGCTGCCACATGCTTTCCCAGAGGATATCGGGCTGCGCCATCATCTCCGCCAGCACAGAGTAGAACGATGGATTGCTTTTCGCTGATTCCGCCATCGGCATGGACAGCAGCACATCCGGCAGCACATCCGTGCGCAGGTAGAGCGTGTCGCCCACGCGGTACAGCTGCGTCAAGCCTTGCTGACTGCCGCTGTCATCCTGCGAAAACACTTGATACTGGAAATCGTCGCTGTCCTCCAGATTCAGCAGGCGCACATGCAGCGTCGAAGCCGTCAACGGCAGCAGGAAATCCAGCCACGACGCCGTGCCGGACGCCGTGACCGCAACTGAGCCTCGAATGGGGTAATCCTGCACAGCAAACTGCTGGTAGAGCAGTTCCGGCAGCGTATAGTCATCCTCTTTGGCAGCAAGCGCCGTGCCGCCAAGCAGCAGCGCCGCGCAGAGCAGGACAGATAGGATTCGTTTCAGCATGGGTTTACCCTCCTTATCGGGTGTCATTCGATTTCGACGGCGGATTCTGCCGCCTGCCGAATGGTCTGAACGTCCTCATCCGACATTTCGTAGAAGAAGAATGCCGCGTCCTCCGCGCTGAGAACCTGAATCAGCGGGCGGACGATGGCAGTCACAATTGCGCCGCTGAGTTGGCTGCGCAGATTTTGTAGTGTCTCCGCACTGAGCGTGGACAGTTCCATCGTCGCCGCGGTGTCCTTCCACATGGATTCGCTTGCACGCGCCGCACGCAGCGTAATCACGCATTCTTCAGTCGTGCCGTAGCGCTTTTCTTCCTGATAGCCGATTGTCCCGCTGATTTCCGGCGCTTCTGCGTTCCCGGACAGGACGACATTCGGCGTGATGGTGCGCTTCGTGGCGTAATCTTCGCCCGGCAGCTGCCGCTTGATAGCCACGCTGCCGCTCACGTTGTCGCTGTCATTCTCCAAGCGGTTCGTCAAGTCAAACGTGACCTCGGTCTGCGTCGTTTGCTTGCTCGCCGTCACCTTGTAGGAGCAAGTGCCCTGCATGGTGATTTTGCCGCTGGAAAAGGTCATAATACGCTCAAAATCCAGCGTGTTCTTGTCCGTGCCGCTCTTGGCGGGGGACGTCAGCGTGATTTCATCGCGTGTTTCGCCGTTCTCTCGCTTTGTGCGCCAGACGAGCTTGACCGTGCGCAGCTTGCCCTCCACGCCGCAGACGCCGTTGTACTCCACACGCAGCGGTACTTCGTCCTCTGTGCGATAGACGCGCAGCTTTTGCGTGCCGGAGAAGGTCAGCGACGCAATCAGGTCATGCAAATCGCCTTCCGGGCAGAGGGACAAAAGCGTCTGCTGCATTTCCTCCAGCTTCGACTTGGAGAAGGTATAATCCGTGCAGGAGCGCGCCAGCCCCATGTCCTTGATGGTCGTCTTGACGCTCTTGCGTTTGCCGTACTCCGCGAAAGGCTCCAGAATCGCGTTTGACAGCACCCAGCCGTCGTCAATCCACTTCTCAAACGTACCGTCAACAGCGCGCAGGTCGAGGGAATCCGACGTCGTGCCGAGCAGCAGTTCCAGCGCATTCCCGTCCAGCGACGCATAGGAAACGTTCGGCATACAGGAGAACTGCACTGCGTCGCCCCTCTGCGCCATCGTCAGCAGCTCGTTGCCATTCATCAGCACGGAAACGCCGCTTTCGCCGTCCGCTGCATACAAATTCAGCGACAGCGGCGCAAGTACACGGTCAAGCATCGCCGTGCGCGTCTCATCAAAAGGCGCATGTGCTTGAAGGCTGATGGACAGCGTAACTGACAGGGGCGTATCCGCCAAATTCCAGTCCGACGCGGCTTGCAGCAGCGGCGCATCTGCCAGTGCACAGGGTGCAAGCATCAGCAGCACCAGCAGGAGCGATATCAGCGAGTGCAGTTTCCGCATGAATCTTCACGTTCCTTTCATTACGGCGGGTGATTATTCCGCGCTTTCCGCGAAGGCGCGGAGCATATCTTTTGCTTCGTTCGGGTCTTCAACCAGATTGATGGATGCCCGCAGCTGTGCCGCGCCGCGCATTCCACTGACATACCAGCCGACATGCTTGCGCATTTCGTTCACCGCCACGCGTTCCGGCTTCCATTGCAGCAGCATGTCATAGTGGCGCAGGGCGGTTTCCACGCGCTCCTGAACGGTCGGCTCGGTTACATTTTCGCCAGACAGCCGCTGCTTCACCTGACGGAATAGCCACGGATTGCCAAGCGCGCCGCGCCCAATCAGCAGTCCGTCCACACCGCTTTCCTCCAAGTGGCGGGCGGCGTCGTCCGCCGTGAAGATGTCGCCGTTGCCAATCACCGGCACATGCACGGCTTCCTTTACCTTGCGCACATACGTCCAGTCCGCGTGGCCGCTGTACTGCTGCATCCGCGTCCGACCGTGCACGGCAATCTCGCACACGCCGCAGTCCTCCGCCATTTTCGCCATGTCCACGACGTTGATATGCTCATCGTCCCAGCCAAGGCGCATCTTGACCGACACAGGCAGATGGCTCGCCTTGCAGACCGCACGGAGGATTTTTTCTGCGTTTTCCGGCGTGCGCATCAGCCCGCTTCCCTCGCCGGATGCGGCGACCTTATGCGCCGGACAGCCCATGTTCACGTCCACGCCGTCGAAGCGCCCCATGGCGGACAGCTCTTCCGCCGCACGCGCCATCAAATCCGCCTCTTTGCCGAAAATCTGCACAAGCAGCTTGCCCCCGCTGTCCCGGCGTTCAATCAGGGAAACGGTCGCAGGATGATTGCGCGGCGCGTAGAGGTAGCCCATCGCGCTGACCATCTCCGTCGTCGCTACATCGCAGCCCTGCTCAAAGCACAGGAGGCGGAACGGCCAGTCTGTAATGCCTGCCATCGGGGCAAGGCGGATGCTCGTCATGCCTTATCCCCCCGCGGGAAAAGCGCAACGCGCACCGGCGTATCCGCATACGGTGTCAGCGGCAGCGCACGAATGTCGCCCATCAACGCAGGCAGCACCGGCACATCCACTGGGGCATTGTTTCCTTTTTTCCACGCAATCGGCGCAAACGGGGCAGTCACGCCGCTTTCGGTCACTTTGCCATTGCCGCACAGCGCATATGCCCAGTCGCCGTCCGCCGAGAGTGCCAACACCAGCGGGCCACGCGTGAGGTACGTCGCCTGATGATAGGCGCTGCTGTGCCGCATGACGGGCTGCTCCAGCACGGCGACGATTTCGTCCCCGTCGTGCCAAACGCGCTCGATGCCGATGCAGCCGTCCACCAAGCGGTATTCCGCCGTCGGCGCACCGTTGACGAGGATTTCGGACGACGATGCCCACGCCGGAAGCCGCATGTGGAAAAACGCCTTCTGGTCGTTCTTCATGTGCATCTTGATGGCGTAGCGCTCGCCCTGCGCGTCGATAGTCAGCACCATCTTATTGTCACAGACGGCGTATTTGCCAGGAATGAGCATATTGACCGCGAAGCCGTCCACCCATGCGGTCACGGCGGACTGAATCGCCAGCGCATAGCCGCGCGCAAGGCGTCCGAGTGTCAGCGCGAAACTTCCCTGCTGGGTCTCCTGCGCCGCCAGCGAGTTGACGCGCTGCACCAGCTGCACGCGTGTTTCCTCCACGCACGCCGGCAGCGCATTGAACACCAGCCGTTCCAGCTCATCCCATGCCCAAACTGCGTGCGCGCCCATGCCTGCGCACACAAACGCTTCCGCCCATGCGCCCAAGGTATCATTGAAAATGCCCGTGCTGGGATTGCCGCCCGCAAGCATCGGATTTGCGGTCAATCCACCGCAGATCGCGCCGTGATAGCGGCTGATTTTCTCCCAGCCCGTTTTTGCGGCGTTCATCTCCGTCGCCGAGCCGTTGAGCCAGCCGCGCGCCAGCGCCGCACGCGCGCCATCCGCCAGAGCCGCCGCATTCGTCGTCAGTGCCAGACGGGTGTAGTAGCCCTCCAAATCGCCGTTTTCCTTCTTCAGACCGGCGTCCAGTTCTTCTGCTGAAACAGCTTTGCTCACGGGCGTCTGAATCGGCGTCGCGGTCAGGACACTGCTCCAGTTCATCGTGCTGGCGGACAGAGTGCGGGCAAGTTTGAGCATGGCAGGAATGCCCGTGATGCGGTAGACCTTTTCCAGCAGTTCGAGCAGATCCGCCGGGAACGCGCAGACGTACTCATCCGCCGCAATGTCGTCCCACTGCTTCGCCGCCCACTGGAACCAGCGCAGCAGCACCGTCAAATCTTCCTTCTTCGCTTCCGCTTCATACAGCGCCCACACCGCGCGCAGGACATACACCGAGTCCTCAATCGTCAGCGCAAAAGAGCCATCCTCCCGCTGAGCGGCGGCGGCTTCCCGAATCGCCGTGACAGCGGGCGACTGCATGGCATCCGCCTTCACAAGGCACGCCAGACGGAATGCGCCTTCCAGCAGCAGCGGCTCACGGCGATTCTCCACTTGCGCATACAGACGCGTCAAGGCAGGCAGGTTCACGCGCACCTGACCGGCGCGCAGGGGCTGACTGGTCAGCATCGTCAGCGGCGCTTTATCAAAAACAGGCTTGAGTGGCACAGTTCGTTCCTCCAAATACTTTCCTCATTATTATTTACCATCAAACATTATACAGCATTTTCGCGCAAACTGCAATCACTGAATTGTAAAAAAACACGCACCAGCCGTGTTTTCATCATGCTGATGCGCATTTTTTCTACAATCAGGTTGCCTCCGTATCCTTCGCGAAAATCCAGATGCTTTCTTCCTTATTCAGTCCGTCGCACGCCATAATCCGCAGGTGAATCGGCATACCGTCGCTGCGCTTGTAATGTTCGTCAATTGTGCCTTCCCTCGCAAGGCGCTCCCGCACAATCTTCGCGCATGTCAGCGACTCAAACTCTTCCTGATCCTCCGGGGCTATATAGAGCCGGATATATTCCAGCATCGCGCGGCGGAACGAGCCGTTGCACTTGTCCAGCATATCACGGAAGAAATCTGGAATCAGGATTTTGCGGAAGGAATCCTGCGCAAAGTTGATGAGGTACACCGCAATGTATTCCGGCGCAATGACGCGGATGAACTGGTCTGCATCCTGCTTCTCCTGCATCAGGCGTTCCAGCTTTTCGTTCAGTGAGCGCATCCGGCGTTCCTGACCGTTCTGCTGATAATACGCTTCTTTGTCGCGGCGCATAGCATCCTCGGCACGGTTGACGATGTTCTGCACATTCTCTTGCCCCGTGCCTTGCTGCACACCAACGGAAATCTCGTACTCCGCGCCTCGCAGCGTCATACGCAATTTTTCCACTGCCAGCAGCACCTCGTCATGCTTGCGGTTGCAGCAGATAATAACAAACTCGTCCCCGCCGATGCGGTAAATCTGGTCGTTCGGGAAGAAGCTCCGCGCTGTGCCTGCCACCATGCACAGCATACTGTCGCCTGTCTGATGACCCAAGTGGTTGTTGATTTCGTGCAGCCCAACGACGTCAATGTAAACGCATTCGATGGTGTCCGGGTGCTCCTCGTTCAGCCGCGAAACATCCTTCTCAAACTTCGTGCGGTTGAACATCCCCGTCAGTGCGTCGCAGTTGCAGTAATATTCCAGTTCACGCTGATAGCGGCGGTCGGCTTCCATGTTCATCATGTCGTCCGTCCGGCGGATGCACAGCAGTGCCCACGGCTCCTGCTGTGTGTAGCCGCGGCTGGTCAGCACAGACAGCTCCACCCAGTTGAAGCGCTTGCCATCAGACAAGCGGAAGCGAAAGTCCATGTGCCGCCGCCCGCTGAAGATCTCCGTCTGCAGGTGTGCCAGCGCCATAAACCGCTGGTAGTCGTCCAAATCCTCCGGGTGAATCAGCCGATGACGCACCAAATCGTTGCTGAAGCGTGAAAACAGCATCTGCGTATCCGGCAGCGGCGGCATACGCTTGAGCAGCTGGCATTCGCCCGTGTTGAGATTCAGCCGAGCAAGCAGCAGATACGCGCTGTCCAGCGTCGCAATCACATCGCGCTCAATCTCCGGCGTTGTGTTCCACTGTTGACTGGGCACAGCAGGCATCGGCGATACGCCGGAGAAACGCTGAATATCTCGGTAATCCTCCGGCACAATGATGCTCAGCAGGCGCTCGGCATCTTTCACCGGGAGCGGGCGATAGAAATAGTAGCCCTGCCCGTAGATGCAGTTCATCGTCTTGAGCATATCGACCTGTTCCTTCGTCTCCACGCCCTCGGCGATAATCGTCATATTCAGCTTGTGCGCCATATTGACAACGGAATCCACAATTTGGATGCCCTTCTGCCGGTTCTCCACGTTCATCTCGATGAACTTCATGTCCAGCTTCAGCACATCTACGTTCGTATCTTTGAGCATATTGAGCGATGAATAGCCGCTGCCGAAGTCGTCCATCAGCACGGTAAATCCGTACTGGTGGAGGCGGTCGATGGCTTCGCGCACGAGATTGCTGTTCTCCGCGAACGCCGTCTCGGTGATTTCCACGCGAATCAGCTCCGATTTGAGGTCATAGCGTCTGACCATCTCGCGGAAGTGCGCAGGAACGTCCATTGCCTTCATATCCGTGATGGACACGTTGACCGAAATCGGCACGATATGCTTGCCGTCGTGAATCCAGCCGCTCATTGTGCGGCAGACACTCTCCCAAATGTAGCGGTCTAAATCTGTCACCAGCCCGGTTTCTTCCAGCAATGGGATGAAGCTGCTTGGCGACACAAGCCCCATTTCCGGGTGATGCCAGCGGACAAGCGCCTCCATGCTGACGATGTTGCCCGTCAAGCTGTTGCACTTCGGCTGCAGATAAAACGTAAACTCGCCGCGCTGGATGCCGATGCGCACGTCGCTGAGCAGGCGCTGATGCTTTTCCAGCTGCTGCATAATCTGCTCGGAAAAGCGGCAGATGCGGTGATTCAGCTTGCCCCTGACCGCCCCGGACGCAATCTGCGCATTGTTGCACAGCACGCTGACATCGTCGGAATGCTCATCCACCGGGCAGATGCCCAGCAGCGGCAGAAAGCCGTCAAGCTGCTGATAATCCTCGATGCAGTGGAAAATCAGGTCATATACCGCCTGCGCCCGCTTGTCATCATCCGGCATACACAGGAAAAAGTCATCGCCGCCAAAATACCCGGCGATATAGTCGTTCTCCTTCGCAAGCTGCGCCAGCTGATGCCCGATTGTGTGCAGCAGCTCGTCCCCCTGTACCTGACCATACCAGTTATTGAACAGTTTGAAATGTTCTATGTCGATGGACAGTACGCACCAGCCGTTCAGTTTCTTCTCCGTCAACAGCTGCTGCACCTGCCGCAAGAAGTCCAGCCTCTCTGGCAGTCCCGTCAAGGAATTCAGGTTCGACGTCCGACGCACGGAGGTCAGCTGCCGTGCCGACGGCAGGAGCTTTTGTTCGCGATTCGTCATACCTGCAAGACCTCTTCTCTGTATTGTCATAAAAGGCGGCGCCGCACCCTTGCCGGTGAATTTTCTTCACACATTGTTCAATTTATTCTATCATCTTTCGTAAATTTTCGCAATAGCCAGAAACGAGAACGGCGAATATTTTATACTATTTCCAAATGAAAATGCGCCAAGATGCGCGGCGAATTTTTCGTTCTGGCTAACGGGAACGAAATGCAGCGTAGCAGCGCTACGCT